>Ga0114940_10000008_pt1 | contig 137079 bp, 131 predicted proteins | sample ColdCreekSource_FD_87195 | JGI IMG/M metagenome (GOLD analysis project Ga0114940, IMG submission 87195) | Groundwater microbial communities from Cold Creek, Nevada to study Microbial Dark Matter (Phase II) - Cold Creek Source | ecosystem: Environmental > Aquatic > Deep subsurface >...
ACGGAGGGTACTGCGAGGCCCCCAAACTTCGCCGGAGATTTCGAGGTTCTGGAAGCGCGAATCGCCTGTGACTTTGAACACTTGAGCCCGAATCGGCCGCGCATATCCTGATCCACACCCCTCGCCAAGGGAGTGGTTCTAAATATGCGCCGAGGCTCGTTACCGCCTCTGATGCTTCTAGCGCGAGCCGTATCGCTTCACGCGAACGCTGACCAACGCCCGCACGTGGGCTTGGAGAGTGAGCCGCTTCCGATCGGCAAGCCGCTGCAGCCATTGGCTGCAGCGGTGTTTTTTCCAGAGCTACCAGATCGTTTGGACTCCGTAGCGGCCAATCCACGGATCACGGGTCACTACCGGAACACCATCCACGAGCGCCTGCGCAACAAGCATGCGGTCGAAGGGATCTCGGTGGTGCGACGGGAGAGCTTCCAACTTCTCGCAGTCCTCGAACCGTATGAGCCGCCGCACGAAGCCGGCGTCGTCGATCGCCGCACCGAGCTCGCGCGGAGCATCCAGCTTTCCCAGTGCGCGCTTGATGGCAATCTCCCATCCCGACACGCTGCTGACGAGCACTTCGTTTTCGAGTGTCAGTATCGTGCGCCGAGCCAGGTCAGACAATTTCTCTGAACCGTCGAGCGCCCAGAGCAAGGCGTGTGTGTCCAACAGCACTCTCATCAGTAGTCAACGCTCCCAGTCTTCAAGAATCTCGTCAGGAAGAGGCGCGTCGAAATCGTCCGCGACCCTCACTTTGCCGCGCCATTGCCCGAGAACGCGTTGGCCTGGACGAGCGACCGGAACGAGTCGAACGACAGGAACGCCAGCACGCGCGATCACCACGTCCTCGCCGGCGAGTGCTCTTTCTACGAGCTTGGAAAGCTCAGTCTTCGCCTCGTGCATGTTCACAGGCTCACTCATCTAGCTAGCCTAGCTAACGCCTGCCTAAGTCGCAATGCGGCTCGCGTATGAGCTGACGAACTTCTGGGTCGAGATTCGGCGGACAGACTCGCGAATTCATCAGAAGATGCACTGACTTAGCTGCCCGATGTGCGCGCATATACTGATCCACAACCCTCGCCAACGGTGGTTCTAAGCATGCGTAATCGCTTGTAAAATTGCGAGATCGCACGTCTTCTTCGTCGCCCAGCTACCGGCGACCACGTCACGCGATTCTGCGGGGATAACGGCTGCTCAGGCGGCGGCGTGGAGCGCTTCGTGGCGACTGGCGACGATGTGCACGGGCTTTGCGAAGTGGTCCGAGGATCCGCGGCATCGCCGCGTTCCACCGGTCGGTCGCTCAGCTGCAGCGCGCGCAGCTGCAGGATCTCGTTGCCGCTCTGATGTTTCCAGCGCGAGCCGCATCGCTTCGACTGCGCCGCTGCCGATTGGCAGCCCACGGCGGCGGGCGTCTGCGTAGTGCATGAGCGCGAGCCGAGCTTGGATGTACCGTACGGCATCGCCGACGGGTCGTTTGCCCGCTTCATCGCGTGCGGTCTGCAGCGCGAAGCTCATGAGCGCATGCAACACGCGTTCGGCGCCGCCGGCTTCGTCAACGGGCGCAGGGACGCTAGATCGCGATCTCGCTGCCACGCACAAACGCCGCCGTCGGCGCGTGCGTGTTTTTCGCCAGCTCAGCTTGCGCAATCTTCAGCAGGCGTTTTCGAACTGCACGCTCGCGCTGCTCCGAGACAGTCCGGCGTGCGGTGACAACGAACCCGCGCAGCACATCCATGCGACCGCGCGCGAGCGCTGACAACAGCGCAGACGCCAGTGTGCGCGTAGGCACCATCTTTGCCGGATCCAACTGGCGGTCGAGCATGCGCGTGATGCGCCCGGCGAGCTCCGGTCGCACAGCGAAGTCTCGCAGCACCCAGCGCAAGAACGGCTCGTTCCAGCTGATGTCGCCCTGGTTGTTCGCGTCGAGGTGCAGCGGCAACGAGCTGACATCGCGGTCGCGCCAGTAGTGCTCGAACGCGCCACTGCGACCGTCGAGGACCGCCGCTGCGAGCTGCTCTGCATCGAGAAATGCATCAGTCATGCCTTGGCCCGTGACGAAGTCTTTGAAATGACCCGCGTCGCCGACCAGCGCATAGCCAGGTCCGACCGGCTCTCGGTAGAAGAAGCGAGCGCTCTGCAAGCCGATCGCCGGACGCAGCGGCGAAAGGCCGCGCATCAGCGGCGCGGTGCTAGGCGAGCCCGCAAACGCACGCGCGATCTCTTCGTCTCGGCGCTCGCTCGACCACCCGTTCACTTGTGCGCGCGCGCCGACGTAGGTGAGCAGCACCTCGTCGCCGTCGCAGCGAAAGACATAGCGCAAGTCCGTGCCGAGATGCTCGAGCGTGGAATCCCACTCAAATGGCCACGTTTCAGGCGCGCGATAGTACGCGAAGTAGCCGGCGCGCGTGCTCTGCGTGACCAGATACTCCGGGGCGCCCGTGAGTTGTGCGATCGTCGAGTTGCGACCATCCGCGCCCACAACCAGATCAGCGTGAAGCGTGACCGGACCGCTCGCGGTCCGCGCAACCACGCCCGTCACGCGCTCGCCCGAACGCACAAGCTCATGGACACGCGTGCGAAACCGCAGCTCAGCGCCCGCTTCTTCCGCGGTGTCCTGTAGCCAGGGATCGAGCGTCGAACGCCGCACGCAGTACGACGCGCGGTCGAGCTCCTGCGGCGCTGCCACCACCACGTCCTCGAGCGCGTAGCGAAATCGCGAGCTGGCAGGCGTCACCGCGCGCACCCGGGCAGCGACACCCAAGCGATCCAGCACATCCATGCCGGCGCCTTGCACGAAGTGTGTGGACATGGGCATGTTGCTCCCGCGTGCGGAGGCATCGAGCACGAGCACGCGCAACCCACGGCGCGCCAGCAGCGTAGCCAAAGTCGCCCCCGCGCAGCGCGCACCCACGACGATCACATCCCAGCGCGCTTGCATATGCCCTCCCTTGCCCCGACAACATCCTCCCGAGTGACCTCGGTCAGATGGATAGTGGATACTATCCGCTATCCCATCTGCCTGTTCAAGCGCAGCCGCCGCCGATCGCCATGAAAATCTCTGAGCTCAGCCAGTTGGCACAAGTGCCGCTGCCCACCATTAAATTCTACATTCGCGAGGGGCTGTTACCAGCTGGCCAACGCACGTCGAAGAACCAGGCAACATACGGTGCGCTACACGTCGAACGCTTGGCGTTGATCCGCGCGCTGCAAGAAGCGGCGGGACTGCGCCTCGACGCTATCGCACGCGCGCTGAGGGCGGCGGACACGGCCAAAGAAGACTTCGTGATCGCTGCGATCGACGCGCTCGAGCGTCCGGCACTGGATATACAGTTCGACCCTGCACTGTATCGCGACGCCGAGCGCGGCATCCTCGAGCTCAGCAAGCAGCGGGGCTGGAAGGTTTCGCGCGACGATGCCTCGCTGCGCGACGCCGTGCTTGCAACCACCCGCATCAAGCGTTGGTTCGAGCCGGACGCCGACTACGCGCGGCTCAAGCCCTACTTCGATGCGGTCGAGCACATCGCCAAGCACGAAGTGCCCGATGACTGGGCACCGGACAACACGCCCGGCGCCGCGCTGCACTACGCGATGTTAGGCACCGTCCTCTTCGAGCCTTTGATCTTGGCACTGCGACGCATGGCCCACGTCGCGCGCTCCCGCTCGCTCATCAACGACGCGAACAAACCCCGGACAACCAAGCGTAGGAAGCGCTGAAAGCCACGTCGCTCTTCGAACGAACGCTTCGTGACGGCTGCGCACCCGCGGGCAAACCCCTGGCCGCAACTTCGCGTGAGGTTTGGGGGCGACAATGCGAATGGCGCTTTGAAGCCGAAGCCGCTAGCAGGTGAGCCCTGTTCCTTGGACGACGCACATGCGGCGACTTCAACCCAGAAGCTCTTAGATCAGGCTGTCATATCGAAGTGCCGTAGACGTTTGTTTCAGAGGGACCATGAGTCCTCGGGTACCCTTCTCGCGCAAACCGCCAACGAAGGAAGCGCACGTGAACGCTAATCACTGGGCTGTTGCATGCGGCTGTCTTGCGCTCGGCATCAGCTGTGCATCTGACCTTCAAGGCTTCGAATTCAGCAACAGCGCCGAGGTTGCTCTCGATAACGCGCCCGCAGCCCTGCGCGGTTGGCACGAGCGCGATAAGATCGAGTGGGCGGTGTGCCCTGAAGATTTTCTCGACGAATGCGCCTGGGTGCCGCTGCCGATCGAACATGACCAACCAGATGGCGCTGCATTGCCGATCTTCGTGTCGCGTCGACTTGCATCGAGCGGGCACGGTGCAGCGCAGCTTTGGCTGTTGCAGGGCGGCCCGGGCGGCTCAGCCAACACATTCAAAGACCTCATCGAGCAGCAACTCGCGCCCGTCATGCCCAACGTGGACTTCTATCTCTTAGAGCAGCGCGGTGTTGGCGAGTCTGCAGCGCTTGGCTGCACTGTTGAGGAATCAGCAGGTTCGGAGGCAGGGGGCGCAATCACCGGTGCGGAGTGGCCTGCATGCATTGCTGCCTTAGACGCTCGGTGGGGCGACCGGCTGGCTCACTTCGGCACGACGGACGATTCAGAAGACCTAGCAACGCTCATCCGGCGCACCCGCGAGCCGGGCAAGCGAGTGATCGTCTACGGCACTTCCTACGGAACGTTGCGAGCAATGCGATTGCTTCAAACGCACCCACGCGCAGCTGATGGCGTCGTTCTCGATGCGATTGTCGCGCCTGGAGCTCAGCTCTCTGACTACGACTTGCAGTGGGATCCAGTCGCGCGCGACCTCGCCGTGCTGTGCGACGCCGATCCGCTGTGCCGCGCGAAACTCGGCCCTGTATCGTGGGAAGCTCTGTCGACGGTTGTGGCGCAGCTCGACGACACGGCGTTCTGTCCTGCGTTCAACGGCCGTTTTCAGCTGCGCCAAATGTCAACGTTGCTGCTGGGACACCCTGTGTTCCGCGCGCATCTGTTCGCACTGGCTTATCGGCTGGAGCGGTGTACACAGCAAGACGTCGCAGTGGTCCAACACTACCTCGACTCGCTCCTGACTGCGCTGCCGCCTCTACCGAGCGTGCGTCGCACGTCGCAGGTGCTGTCGAACCACATAGCGCTTTCGGAGCTGTGGCAGAACCCTGCGCCGAGCGCGCATGAGCTTGCGGAACGCTGCGCGAGTCAGACGTTCTGCCCAGGAACCAGCGTTGGCATCGGCGCGCTGTACGAGCAATGGCCGCGCTACGCGCGCGACGAGTACTCGGGAAAATGGCCAAGCTCGCGCGCCCCGATCCTAGCTATGCACGGAACGCTGGACGCGGCCGCGCCGTTGGCCAGTGCTGAGTTAGCGGGCGTCGAGTTCGACGGGCCACATCAGACGTTCGTCCCGGTGCCATGGGGCACGCACGGCGTGGTGTACTTCTCACCAGTCAAGACGCCCGGCGCACCGACATGCGGCATCCAGATGCTCGCCAGCTTCGTCGAAGATCCGAAGGGCGTGCCTGACACAACTTGTCTCGAGGATCTAGCGCCGGTGGACTTTGGCGGCGGTGACCCTGAGCTCGTCCAACAGCTCTTCGGCACAGAAGACGCGTGGGAGAACTAGGCAAGAGCAACACGGGCGCGAGCGCCCAGGACGGCGGGCTAGCCGGCACCGCTCCTTGCTCCCAGACCATGATCGCATGGCGCGGTAAGCCGCAATAGCTTGCCGGAATCGTTCGGTGCCGCTTTCCCGCTCGCCCAGCAATTGGAGCGCTCTGCCGAGATTGTTCTTCGTGGTCGCTCATTGGAGCGGCGCGCGCACGCACGTGTACTCGAGGCTCGCGGCGGCTGAGATACTCGGCACCGACCACGTGCCCTACGCGCTCGATGCTGCTGCGTGAGAACGGCAGCCGCATCAGCTCGCGGCCAGTCGCATCGACGTTGCGTGACGTCACCTGCGACATGAGTTGGGCGATTGCACGGGCCGTTCTAAGCAGCCAGCGTTTAGGCGTGACGAAGCGCAGCAGGGTCAGGTCGGGCACGCCGTGCACAAACATGCTGCACCTACGATTAACCCGACTAATGGCGGATGGCGGGGGGCTTTGCACCGCGATACCATTTCCTCTACAATACGGAAGAAATCGGCGGAAGGGCAGCATGCTATCGGTTTCGGGGCTGGAAGAGCTAGTGTTGATAGTCATCTCGGCGGGCCGTGGGCGCGCGTACGGGGTTTCGATCTTTGACGCCTTGCAGGCCGCCGGGGCCAGCAGCTCGCTCGGCGCGATCTACGCTACGCTCGAGCGCTTGGAAAACGACGGCTTGATTGGCTCGGAGCTGGGCGCGCCGAGTGCAAGCCGCGGTGGGCGTCGCAAGCGCTTGTTCCAAATCACAACGAGCGGCAAAGCGGCTCTGACGCAGAGCGCAGGCATCCGCAAGCGACTGCTCAAGCTGCAACCGCGCACGCCGTGAAGGGGGAACCGTGGGTGACTCAATGGACAATAACTCAACACCGCCGCGCTTCGCGACCGAGCTTCTGAGGTGCTGCTCTGACCCAGCGCAGCTCGAAGAGGTTGCAGGGGACCTGTTTGAGATCTACCAACGCGAGCGTTTGCGTGTGGGCCGACGTCGAGCGGCCGCGAACTACTGGGTGCAAGTCGCAAGCATCGCATTGCGCTACACGTTGAAAGCAGCGCGCAAGCCCAGGTCGGTGTTCGGTTGGCAAGTCTATCCAGTACGCGTCATCACGGTGGCGCTGGCGGCACTTGTGTTGCTGCGCTCTCCCGATGATTCGCTCGCAAGGTATCTTCTTGTGCTCGCGTTTCTGCCCGAGCTAGTCCTGGCGGTGACTTCTGTCCCTGCAGCATTGCGACGCGTGTGGCGTGCGCGCCAAGAGTGAGTTGGCTGAACACTCAGGCTGATAGCGGGAGAGGTAGTCTGTGGAGAGCGCGAGGAACTTGGCGTCAGATTTGAATACCGGTCTCCCGCTCGCGTATTGGGTGAGCGCGATCGGCCGAAACACGCACTGCGAAACGAGCTGGGCGAGGAGTTGCTGCAGCTCACGCTAGAGGAACGTCGAGCGCTATGCACACGCGGCGGACGCTGCGGTCCGAGGTGTAAAGCCTGGCGCCTGCCTTTGCCGCGCTAAGAATGATCTGGGCGTCGGCCCAACCAACTCCGGACCGCGCGTAGCTGCGGGAATGCCGTTCAATGAACATGCGGGTCTCGTGTGCTGAGGGGCTCGGCAACTTGGGTAGCGCAGCGAGATCTCGGGCAAACGTTTTGGGGAGACCAGAGCCAAGCAAAAGCTCTCCGATGACGACATCACACGTGCGCACGCTCTGCTGTCGAAGAAAGGCAGCGAGCACCGCATCGGATTTTCGAAGATGTTGGACCCATGCATTCGTGTCGACGAGAATCACTTTTGTTTCCAAGCCGACCGTTTTGCACGACGCGCGCGCGGCGCTTTGCCGCCGAGCTTGGCCAATCGCTCGCTAGCTTCGCGCGCAAGGAGAGCGCGCAACCCTTCTTCCACGAGCGCCGTCTTGGTGACTCCAGGATGAGCGTCGACGACCTCGTCGAGTAGCGACTTGTCGATATTCATGGTCATACGCACGGTATGCATGAATGCAGTCTACTCGTACATACGCGGCAAGCCAAGGCAGGGAGCAACGAGGGGGCCGGGGGCATCCCCTGTGTACACCCCTCGCGATGGGCATGTCTAAGCAGGCGCATTCGTAGCCTGGCCTCACCAGTAGCGGCCGTTCATCGTTGCTCACGCAACGCAAATGCCGTGCACCGCAACCTTCTGGAAGAGGTGCGGAGAGACCTGCGCCGAGGCTGGATACGCGGTCAACTTGCTTCTGAACTCCGGATGCGCGAACGCCGCACGAAAGTCCGCCGTCGATGCCCATACGGCATAGTTCAGGTAAGTAGGATTGTCGCCGAGCGCGCGGTGCAGCTGCGTTGAGATGAAGCCCGGCTGTTGCTTCATGAAGGCAGCGTCGTCTCTCCAGACGCGCAGGAAGGTCGCCTCATCGGCTTGGTTCATCGTAAAGAGGTTCACCAATACGACGGGTCCAGTCTCGATCGCGAGCTGACGATCGATCGGAAACCCAGGATCCATAGGACGCAGTTGGGGCATGAATACTCCATCAAGGTGGTTGGCCAGTTGTCCGAGTAAGAGATATATGCTCCATTGACATTATGATGTCAATCCGGCTCTATCTAACCAATGCGAAAAGGCAAGCGGACGGCCACGGACGATGCGCTCACCGCCCTCATTCTCGACATCATGAAGCTGAACAGCCTGATCTTGCTCGCAGGCGACAGGCTGGTGGAGCCACTCGGGCTTACCAGTGCGCGTTGGCAGATCCTTGGCGCCATCGTCGCGCACGAGCGACCGCAGCCAGTGGCCTGGCTCGCCCGTGATCTAGGCGCCAACCGCCAAAACGTACAGCGCATCATCAATGACTTGGAGAACGCGGGCCTCGTCGCCTTCGAAGAGAATCCTCACCACCGGCGCGCCCAGCTCGTCGTGCTGACAGACGAAGGTAAGCGCGTCTACGACGCTGCCACCCGCTTGCAGACCCCGTGGGTGCAGAGCCTCTCGAAGGGCCTGCCGCTGACCGAACTGGAGGCTACTCACCAACTCGTAAAAAAACTGCGCGAGCGACTCACGTAGTGGGCCGTCGCGACCAACAGCGCGACTCAGCTCGCATGAAGCGACTCCACGCGAGACACGAAATGGTCATCCTATGACTCGCCCGGCACCTCCAGCGTCACGGGCCCGTCATTAACTGCTCCATCGTTTGATGTGACATCATTCGGTGTTACATTTGGGTGGAGGAGTTGCGATGACACATCAACACACCGAGTTTCACCGGCCACCGGGCGTGCAGGTCACTTACCGTCGAGTCCATTTGCCTTTTGAAAACAAAGGCTTCGACCGCTACTGGCACGGTGGCAGCGCGTTCAAGAGCCTGTTTTGGGCGCAGCTATCGACCTCGTTCGAGGCGGGCGAAAAGTTCTTCATCGACTCGGCGCGTGCGCTCAAGAGCCACGTCCAAAACCAGGCGCTGCTCGACGAGATGAACGCGTTCTGCAAGCAAGAGGGCCACCACACCTTCCAGCACTTGAAGTTCGATCGGATGAACGCGGCGCATGGCATCGCCACGGACACATGCGAGGCACGCTACAGCTGGATCCTGAATCGCGTGGCCCGACGGCTCTCTCCCATCGGGATGCTAGCGGTTACGGTCGCTCTCGAACACTTCACGTCGACGCTCGCGCAGCAATATCTCACGCAACCGCAGCACGCAGCGGGTGCTGATCCGAACGTGGACGCACTTTGGAGGTGGCATGCGGTCGAGGAGACCGAGCACAAAGCGACTTGCTACGATATCTATCGCGCAGCTGGTGGCGACTATGCACACAGGGCGATAACGATGCCGATCGCGTGGTCGATCATCTTGGGTATCTCGCTCTGGAACATGCTCACACTGTTGCGTGCCGACAATCGGCTCTTCACCCGCGACACGTTTCGGGGGTTGCGTTATTTGTTCGGACGGCGCGGGCTAGTGACTGGGCTCTTGCCCGCATTCTTCAGCTTCTTCTCGCCGCGCTGGTATCCTTGGAAGGACGACAACAGCGATCAGATCGCGCGTTGGCTCACCGACAACGAGCAATATATCGAGCCGCGCGCACAGCCTGCCAAGAGACCGCGCGCGCGTGTCAATGAGTCACAAGGTCCGCGCGTGACTGCGGCTGCGCGCACCTAGAAGTGCAACGCCTAACGCCGCTCGTCAACTCACTTCACAAGTCGATTTGTAGCCCGATTTCGACCACCTGTTCTGAGGGCAGCCGGAAATACGCGGTTGCGGACAACGAGTTGCGGGAGATCAACCGAAAGAGGCGCTCGAGCATCGGGCCCATCCGGCCGCCTCGCTCTGCGACCAAGCTCTCGCGACCCAAGTAGTATGTGATCTCGCGCGGTGGCACGGAGAGGCTTAGACGCTGCAAAGCGGCGTCGACCACTGGCTGCACGGCGGGATGTTGCATGAATCCGTAGCGCGCAACCACACGATGGAAGCCATGCCCTAAGTCAGTCACCTCAGCGAGGCGTAGCTCTGCCGGCACGTGTGGGACGCGTTCAAACTTCACTGTGGTAATCAGCACGCGCGCAGGAATCGCCCGCGTGCGTTCCGCCTGATGCAGGACCATGACGGGCACGCCGCGTGCGTCCGATGCCATGAACACTCCTAAGGTGTCAGGCCTCAGTACGTTGTGCTCGAGCCGCTGCTTGAAGTCGCTCCAGCTCTCTGTGCGCCTCACATAGTACTCAGCAAGGTTAGAGCGCCCGATCGCCCATGTGAGCATGAGCAGCGAGATAACGATCGCGACCAATATCGGTACGTACCCGCCGTGCGTGAACTTGAGTAGATTGGCTGCGAGAAAGCCACAGTCAAAGACGAGAAACAGTGTGACTAGAGCAAACACTTGTGCTCGGGACCAGCTCCAGCGTTGGCGTGCAACGAGCCCGAACATCACGGATGTGATCGCCATCGTTCCGCACACCGCTATGCCATATGCCGCGGCGAGTCCACTCGACGATCCAAAATGGATCACGAGCGCGATGCTCGACACTGCGAGCGCCCAGTTGATGCCAGGTAAATAGATCTGACCTTCAGTGGTCGCAGACGTGTGCTGCACCGTGACGCGAGGAAACAGTCCGAGGTGCACCGCCTGATGCGTAAGTGAATAGGCACCCGTGATCAACGCCTGCGATGCAATGACGGCCGCCAGCGTCGCGAGCCCAACGAGCGCAAACATCGGCAAACCGGGTGGTACGAGCGCATAGAAGGGATTCTCCGCAGCCTCCGGGTGAGCGAGTACATTTGCACCCTGCCCGTAGTATGCGAGCACGAGCGACGGCATGACGACGCTGAGCCACGCGATACGAATGGGCTTTACGCCGAAGTGGCCGATGTCCGCGTACAGCGCTTCGCCTCCTGTTACGCACAGAACGACAGAGCCGAGCACGGCGAAACCCATGAAGCCGTGCTCCGAGAGAAAGCGCGCCGCATGATGCGGTGAGAGCGCAACGAGCACCGATGGATGTTGAGCGATGTGGTACACGCCGAGCGTGGCAAGCACCGCAAACCACAGCAGCATGATCGGGCCGAACAACGCACCGACGCGTGCCGTGCCGAACCGCTGCAACGAGAACAGTCCGAGTAGGATCACGCAAGCGATCGACACTACCCACTGATCGAAGATGTGCGTGCCGACGCTCAACCCTTCGACGGCGGACAACACCGAGATGGCCGGCGTGATCATGCCGTCGCCGTAGAGCAGCGCCGCGCCGAACACGACCATCGTCGTTACGAGCGTGACGCGTCCAGGTTTTGCGGCGACCCGCAGGCGTTCGGGGCAGAGCGCCAGCAGCGCGAGAATCCCACCCTCGCCGCGGTTTGTCGCGCGCGTAATGAACGCGAGGTACTTCACTGTCACGACCATCGTCAGTGACCAGGTCATGAGCGAGAGCAGTCCGAGTATGTTCGCAGGCGTTGGACTGAGGCCGTAGTGCGGAGAAAGGCACTCCTTCAACGCGTAGAGCGGGCTCGTGCCGATGTCTCCGTAGACTACACCGATGGCGGCAATCGTCAGCGGGCCGAGTGACCCGTGTGAGCCGCCGCTGGAATCATGCTTGTCGAGCTCGACAGTCAGTCGCTCGCCTTGTTGTTCGTGAGAGGGGGAAAGATCTTTTTGCCGCGCGCCGGCACTCGGTTCGTTCATATGCGCCATGGGTTGTTAGGCGCGCGCACCGTACGTCGCTCTGCGTCCAGATGCCAGCCCGCTCTGCGTCACAGCCAAGTCATCACGCTCGGTGACACCGACGGATATACATTGTTTACTCCGGTTAGATACTGTCGCGCAGCCGATAGCCAACGCCCGGTTCAGTGATCAGCAGCTTCGGACGGGCCGGGTCCGCTTCGATCTTCTTGCGCAGCTCAGCCATTTGCACGCGTACGTAGTGTGTTTGCGTGGTGTGGCCAGGTCCCCAAAGCTCGCTCAAGATCTTGCGATGCGTCAGCGCTTGGCCTGCATGCCGCACGAGCAGCGACAAGAGCTTGTACTCCATGGGCGTGAGGTGAAGCGTCACACCAGCGCGTTGCACCTCACGACGAACAAAGTCTACCCGTAGCTCGCCCGCCTCGAAGATCGGCTGCGCGCTGGCAGCGGTGACCGCCTGCGCGTGACGCAGCGCGACGCGCATGCGCGCAAGCAGCTCGTTCACACCGAATGGCTTGGTGAGATAGTCACGCGCGCCCGCATCCAGCGCTTCCACCTTGTCGGCTTCGCGGCCGCGCGCCGAAATCACGATGATCGGGACTTCAGACCACTCACGCAACTGGCGCGTTAGCTCGATGCCGTCGCCGTCCGGAAGCCCGAGGTCGAGTAGAATCAGGTCTGGCTTCCCGCTCGCAACCTGCGCCAGCGCGCTTTTCACAGTGGCCGCCTCGCTGATCTTGTAGCCGTGAGACTCGAGCGACGCCCGGATGAACTTGCGCATCTGCGGCTCGTCATCGACGACGAGCACAAGGTTGCCAGCTTGGCTCATGGCACAGCTCCTTCGACTGAAGGCGGCTCTGCGGCGATCGGCAGCTGGATCTCGAACGCTGCGCCAGCGTCAGGCTTACGCAGCGCGCGGATGGTGCCGCCGTGCGCTTCCATGATGGCACGACAAATGGCAAGCCCGAGACCAGCGCCCGGCACACCGCTGTTCGGCCCGCGGTAGAACTTCTCGAACAGCTTCTCTTCGTCACCCTCCGGCAGACCTGGACCGTGATCGACCAGCTCGATCGATATGCGTTGCGGCTTGCAGGTGGCATAAAGCTCGAGCGGCGTGCCGGGCGCCGTGTACTTCGCTGCGTTCTCGAGCAGGTTCACGAACACCTGCTCGAACAACACAGGATCCACAAACAGCAGCGGCAGCTCAGGCGACAACTCGATACGGATCGCACGCTCTCCCAGCCGCTCTTCCGTGCGCGTCAGCGCCGAACCGATGATCTCGTCGAGTGGCACCCAATCCTGCTTCAGCGTCACCGCACCGGACTGCAGCCGCGTCATGTCGAGTAAGTTCGAGACCAAGCGTTCGAGCCTCGCGGCTTCATCACAGATCGCTTCAACCAGCTCGGCGCGTGTCCCTTCGCTCAGCGCGTGATCATCGCGCAGCGACGTGGCAGCGCCGGTGATCGAGGCGAGCGGTGTTCGCAGGTCGTGTGAGACCGCAGATAACAGAGAAGAGCGCATCTCCTCGGTTTTTGCGCGCAGCGCTGAAACACGCGCGTCGGCCGCGAGGCGCACGCGCTCCAGCGCCGCCGCTAGCTGCCGGCAGAATACGTCGAGGAAGGCACGCTGCTCGACGGTGTGGGCCGCCGCGCTGTGCGGCAGCAGCACCAGCACACCGAGGACGCTCGCGATCTGAAGCGGCGCACAGATGCTCACGCTGCCAGGGAGTGTGTGTGTGCCCAGCCCGGCGAGCTCGGCATGCGTCGCGGCCCACTTCGCCACCGTGAGATCTTTGAGCTCCAGCGTGGCATCTGGCGGTGATGCGCCGAGCGATCGCAGCTCGCCATCGGCAGCGAGCTGCAGGACTACAGCCCGCGCAGCAAAGATCTCTGCGGCGTGGCGCGCGGCAGTCGTCGCGATCGAGATCGGATCCGACGTTGCGCCGAGATCGCGACTCAAGCTGTACAGCACCGCCGTACGTTCTTCGCGTGCGACCGCGTTGCGCTCCTGTCGTTTGAGCCGACTCGCGAGCTCGCTGAGCAGCAAGCCGACGCCGAACATCATCGTGAAAGTAAGCACGTAGCGGCGGTCGCTGACGCTGAACGTATAGAACGGCGGCACGAAGAAAAAGTCGTAGCAAGCCACACTGAGCGCCGCCGTCAGCAGCGAAGGCCCACGACCAAGCCACACAGCTGCCACCATTACAGCCAGCAAAAACAGCATCTCTAAGTCCGGCAGGTCGCCCAGCGCTCGCAGTGCAAGACCCAAAAGCACCATCGCGCCGACCAGCGCGGTTGCCGTGACGTACCCGACGCCAGAAGACCGATCGCCGGCGTTTGTCGGCCTGCTCTGCACCGCATCGTCGCCAGCGTCGCCGCTGATCACGTGCACGTCGATCTCGCCGCTGCCGCGTACCACCGCGTCGAGCAGCGAGCCGCGCATTCGGTCGCGGACGCGCGGGTGCGTGGGCTTGCCGATGATGATGCGCGTGACGTTGCGGCGACGCGCATAGCTCAAGATCGTCTCGGCGATGCGCGCACCAGCGAGCCGCGTGACCTCGCCTCCGAGCGACTCGACCAGCCGCAGGTGCGCTTCGAGGCGCTCTGAGGACGTGTGCAGCCCGAGACCTTCCACGTACACTGCCGCCCACGGGCAACGCAGCCCGGCTGCCATACGCGCTGCTGCGCGGATCAAACGCCCGGAGCTTGGCGCCGGCCCGACACACACGAGGATGCGCTCACCCGCTGGCCAGGTGACACTCACTCCGTGCTGCGCGCGGTACTCTTGCACGTCCTCATCGACGTGCTGCGCGGTGCGCCGCAGCGCGAGCTCGCGTAGCGCAAGCAAGTTGCCTCGCATGAAGAAGTGCTCGACAGCGCGCTTGGCCTGCTCCGGAACGTAGACCTTGCCCTCGCGCAGCCGATCCAAGAGCTCCTCCGGCGAGATGTCGACGAGCTCCACAGCGTCGGCGCGATCCAACACTTGATCAGGCACCGTCTCTCGCACCTGGATGCCTGTAATCTGTGAGATCACGTCGTTCAGGCTCTCGACATGCTGCACGTTCATGGTCGTGAGGACGTCGATGCCTGCGTCGAGCAGCTCGCCCACGTCCTGCCAGCGCTTGGTGTGACGTGAGCCTGGTGCGTTGGTATGTGCGAGCTCATCCACCAGCACGATCTCCGGCTTGCGCGCGAGCGCCGCATCGAGATCGAATTCATCGAGCAAGTGCCCGCGGTATGCAATCGGCTTGCGCGGTAGTGTCTCCAGTCCATCCGTGAGCGCCATCGTCTCGGCACGCCGATGCGTCTCGACAATGCCGAGCAGCACATCGCGCTTGTGGTGTGTGGCCAGCTCACGGGCGACTTGCAGCATCCTGTAGGTCTTGCCCACGCCTGGTGCGAAGCCGAAGAAGATCCTCAGCTTGCCTCGGCCTGCGCGCGCTGCCTCTGCGTTTACGCGGCGCAGTAGCACATCCGGATCTGGGCGGTCGTCGGTCATGGGCTGTGAGCGGAGTGCGCGGTGTCGAGCGCGATGTTCAAGCGCAGCACGTTCACGCGAGGTTCTCCAAAAATTCCGAGCGTGCGACTGCTGGTGTTGTGTGCAACGAGCCCCCGCACACGCTCGGCGCTGATGCCGCGTGCTCTCGCGACGCGGGCTACTTGAAGCTCGGCATTCGCAGGGCTGATGTCTGGGTCCAAGCCGCTGGCCGACCGCGTAGCAGCATCCGCTGGGATGACGGTATCCGCGCTCAGGCCATTCTCCTCGCGATAAGCACGCGCGAGATCATGCAGGCCTGCATAGCGCTCGTCTACGTCCTGCGTCGCGGGGTCATCCTGGATGCCATGGACGAGCTTGTCGCTGGTCGGGCCGAGGTTCGTGCCGCCCGAATTCGCGGCGTCGTAGCCAGCGCCTGCTGCGGAAGGCCGAGGGTGGAAGTACTTGGGCTTGCTGAACGACTGCCCGATCAACGCCGAGCCAATTACGTTACCGGAGGCGTCGTGCAGCAAGCTGCCAGCGGCTTGTTCAGGAAACGCGATGCGGCCGATGGCGGTCACAGCGAGCGGAAAAACAAGGCCAGTGACGACGATGAAGAACACGGTGAGCAGGATTGCGGGACGTAGGTGAGCCATGATCAAGCGAGCCTCAGCGCGACGAGTAAACGATCGATCAACCAGATAGCGGGGAACGGCGCGATCACGCCCCCGACGCCGAAGATCAACAAGTTGCGGCGCAACACGGCCGCAGCGTTGCGCGGACGGTAGGTCACGCCACGCAGCGCGAGCGGAATCAGCGCGACGATGATCAGCGCGTTGAAGATCACCGCTGCCAGCACCGCGGACTGTGGGTTACTGAGCCCGATGAAGTTGAGCCCGGCGAGCGCTGGATAGGTCACGAAGAACATCGCGGGGATGATCGCAAAGTACTTCGCGAGATCGTTGGCGATGCTGAAGGTGGTGAGCGAGCCGCGTGTCATCAGCATCTGCTTGCCGATCTCGACCACCTCGATCAACTTGGTCGGGTTCGAGTCGAGGTCGACCATGTTGCCGGCTTCCTTCGCCGCTTGCGTGCCGGTGTTCATGGCCACGCCCACGTCCGCCTGTGCGAGCGCAGGTGCGTCGTTTGTACCATCGCCTGTCATCGCGACGAGCCGGCCACCGGCTTGCTCCTTGCGGATGTACGCGAGCTTCATCTCCGGTGTGGCTTCAGCGAGGAAGTCGTCGACGCCAGCTTCGGCCGCAATGGCTGCAGCTGTCAGCGGATTGTCGCCCGTGATCATCACGGTCTTGATGCCCATCTCACGCAGCTGGGCGAAGCGCTGCTTCATGCCGCCTTTGACGACGTCTTTCAGTCTCACCACGCCGAGCACACGTGCATCTTCGGCAACCACGAGCGGCGTGCCACCCTCGCGGCTGACGCGCTCGACCGCTGCTTGCGTGTCGCTCGGGAACCTGCCGCCGAGCGACTCCACGAAGGTCCTGACGCTGTCGGCTGCGCCTTTGCGGAGCTGCTTGCCGTCGACATCCACACCGCTCATGCGCGTCTGTGCTGTGAACTCCACGAAGCTTGCCCCTTCCCGCTCGCGCTCACGCAGCCCAAACTTCTCTTTAGCCAGCACGACGATGCTACGGCCTTCCGGAGTCTCATCGGCGAGCGATGCCAGCTGCGCGACTTGCGCCAGTTCGTCAGGCTTGACGCCGATGGCTGGGATGAGCTCGGTGGCTTGGCGATTGCCGAGTGTGATCGTGCCGGTCTTGTCGAGCAGCAGCGTGTTCACATCGCCCGCGGCTTCCACCGCTTTGCCGCTCATCGCTAGCACGTTGTGCTGCATGACGCGGTCCATGCCCGCGATGCCGATCGCGCTGAGCAACCCGCCGATCGTCGTTGGGATCAGACACACGAGCAACGCTACCAGCACGGTGACGCTGGGCACGTTGTTCGTATCGCCAGCGGCGTAGTGCGCGAACGGGAGCAGGGTCACGGTCGCGAATAGGAAGATGATGGTGAGCCCTGCGAGCAAGATCGACAGTGCGATCTCGTTTGGTGTCTTCTGGCGCTGCGCGCCTTCGACCAGCGCGATCATGCGGTCGAGGAAGCTGTGTCCCGGATCTTGCGTGACGCGCACGACGACGCGATCCGAGAGCACTTTTGTGCCGCCGGTCACCGCACTGCGGTCGCCGCCACTCTCTCGGATCACGGGCGCGGACTCGCCAGTGATCGCCGATTCATCGACGCTCGCGATGCCCTCGATGATCTCGCCATCTGCAGGGATCGCATCGCCAGCTTCGCACACCACCAGGTCGCCCTTGACGAGCTGGGGTGCCGGAACGCGCTCCTCGCGCTGTCCGACGAGCCGTCGCGCGCTGGTATCGGTCTTTGCCTTGCGAAGCGACTCGGCTTGCGCTTTGCCGCGGCCTTCGGCCATGGCTTCAGCGAAGTTTGCGAAGATCACCGTAAACCACAACCAGAGTGAGACCTGGCCGGTGAACAGGGTATCGGACGAACCGTTCACGAGACCACGGAGCCAGAAGTAGGTGGTGATCACGCTTCCGATCTCGACCACGAACATCACTGGGTTCTTGGCGACGACGCGCGGATCGAGCTTGATAAAAGCATCGCGGAATGCACGTGAGACGATCGCCGTCTCGAACAGCGCGCGCGGCGCGTTCTTGGGTCGCACTGCAGCCGTTGGCGGCAGCGTGTTGTCGATAGGTAGTGTATTTCTGTTGCTGGTCATGGGAACTGCTCGGATCAAAAGGTTGCGCCCGCGAGCATGCTGAAGTGCTCGACGAGCGGGCCGAGAGCCAACCCTGGGAAGTAAGTGAGCGCGCCGACGATCAACACTGTGCCTGTGAGGAGCACCGCGAAGGTCGGTGTGTCGGTAGGGAACGTGCCTGAAGAAGCAGGTACGGTGTTCTTGCTTGCGAGCGCACCGGCCATAGCCAGCAGCGGGATGATCATCATGAAGCGGCCGATCAGCATCGCGAGCCCGATCGTCGTGTTGTACCAAGGCGTGTTGGCTGTGAGTCCTGCGAACGCAGAACCGTTATTTCCTGTACCGGACGCATACGCGTAAAAGATCTCAGTGAAACCGTGCGGGCCACTGTTGTTGAGATTGCCCGTCGCGGGACCGTAGATGATGTCGCTGCTACCGTACGCGCTTCCCCGCCAGTTGTTCCAGCTCGCAAGCCAGCCATCTTTCGGCAGGTCGATGACGCTCGAAACGGCGGTGAAGCCGAGCACGCTCGCTGCAAGCACGAGCATCGCGAGCATTGCCATCTGCACTTCGAATTTCTCGATCTTTTTGCCGACGTACTCTGGCGTACGGCCGACCATCAGGCCCGCAATGAATACTGCGAGCACCGCGAACATGAGCATGCCGTAGAGGCCCGCGCCGACGCCGCCGAAGACCACCTCTCCGGTCAGCATGTTGAAGAGCGGCACGAGCCCACCGATCGGCGTGAAGCTGTCGTGCATAGCGTTGACCGCACCGCACGATGCGCCCGTGGTGACTGTCGCGAACATGGTCGAGCCAGCGATGCCGAAGCGCACCTCTTTGCCTTCCATGTTGCCGCCGGGCTGCGACGCATCGGCAGTGGTCTCGATGTGTGCTTCAGCGAGGTGCACTGTGCCGGCCTGCTCAGCCACCGAGCTCACGACCATGCCGGTGAGCGCGAGCGCGGACATGGCGCCGAATAGCGCCCAGCCTTGGCGTGCATTGCCCACCATTTTGCCGAAGGTGTGAGTGATGGCTGCAGGGATGCACCAGATGAGCAGCAGGCTGAAGAAGCTCGTAAAAGGCGTAGGGTTCTCGAACGGATGCGCGGAGTTTGCGTTGAAAATGCCGCCGCCGTTGGTGCCGAGATGTTTGATCACCTCTTGCGAAGCGACGGGACCTTGCGCGATCAGCTGCTTACCGCCTTCGAGCGTCGTGACGAGCGTGTAGGCGTCGAAGTTCTGCGGCACGCCGAGCGCGAGGAACACAAGCGCGCCGATGCCAGCGAGCGGGAGCAGCACGTACACTGTGGCGCGCACCATGTCCGCCCAGAAGTTGCCGAGCCCTTGGACGCTCTTGCGCGCGAAGCCGCGTATGACAGCAACAGCCACGGCGAGCCCGACCGCCGCAGAGGCCCAGTTATGAATCGCGAGCGCGACCATGTTAGAGAAATACGAGACAGTCAGCTCGGGCGAGTAGCTCTGCCAGTTGGTGTTCGATGTGAACGACGCCGCGGCATTGAACGCGAGATGCGCTGGCATCTGCTCTGATCCGTAGTGTTGCGGATTGAGCGGGAGCAGACCTTGCAAGCGCAGCGCTGCGTACGAGAAAAGAAGTGAAACGAGTGAGAATGCCAGCATCGCTGTGCTGTACGCAGTCCACCTCATGTCCTCCACAGGGTTGATGCCGAGCACCCGATACGCGCCGCGCTCGAGCCAGCCAAGCGGTCGAGATAAGTAGGTGTGTTCACCCGCAAAGACGCGCGCCATATAAGCGCCGAGCGGTTGGGTGATGAGCAGGAGCAGACCGAAGTACACGACGATCTGCACGATCGTAAGCGGTGTCATGGTTAGAACTTCTCCGGCAGGAGCAATGCGTAAAGCAGATAGACGAGGACCATCACGGTCGCAGCGCCGAGCCAAAGCGCGTCAGTCATGCTTGGCTCCGCGAAGCTTCTCGCAGCCATGCGTGTACGCGCCGCAGAGTGCGAAGAACGCGATGCTGAGCGTGACGAAAAGTAGGTCGGCCACGGTTGAAGCCTCCAGCGCTCGCGCGAGTTGCGCGAGCCAATCTCAGGGCTTCAACCTAGCGGCTTCCACATCAAGAAAAGATCAAGCACGCATCAAGAATGCGTTAACCCGCGAAAGTCCAAGCAGTTGCCACAAGTTATGCAAGGGTTCGCGGGGGTCGTCGCTCGCGTTCGGCTCAGGCTGGCTTGTCGGCGACCGCGAGCACGTAGTCGAGCTGCATCAAACCCATTGGGTTTTTCAGCACTATCTCGGCCGGCATCCACAACATGCCCGCGATCAAGAAGTTGAGCTTGCGTGCGAACTCCGGGTCGCTGAGCTTCTGGATCGTAAATTTTGAGAACGGCACGAGCGTGTCGTCGAACACGCTTTCCACGCGCGCGTTGAAGCCCACTTCGCGCAACTTCTCCGCGTACATGTGCTTGTCGTACACGTTTTGCTTCGGGATTTTCCACATGTGCAGGCCCAGATCGCTGATCTTCCGCGGCACAAAGGAGATGTGTTGATAGGGCAGCGGCAGGATGTCGAGCGTCACGAGGCGTCCGCCTGGCCGCAGCACGCGAAACGCCTCGCGAAAGAAGTCTACGCGAGTGTCGAAATGAAACGCGCACTCCAACGCCATGACCTTATCGAACGTGCCTTCTTGAAAAGGCATCTTCGTCGCGGAAGCCAGCTGATACTGGATGCGATCAGACAGGCCGTGCTCTGCCACGCGCTTCTGCGCGAACTCGAGCTGCGAGCGTGTGATGTTGAGGCCTGCGATCTCGCGCGGCTTGAAATGCTCCATGAGATACAGGTCCTGATCGCCGTACCCAAAGCCGACGTCGAGCAGCTTGTCGCGTGCGCTCAGCTCGAGGCTGTCACCAGCCAGACGCGCGAGCGCTTCACTCGCATCGTCGAGGTTGGTCTCGCCATTTTTCCAGTAACCCACGTTGAAGTACTGGGTGCGTTCGTTCAGATAGTTCTCGCGCGAGGCGAGCTCGTAAAACAGGTCGGCGCGTTCGCGGGAACGGTTGAAGAGTAATGCAACCGAGCTGCGAAGCTCGCGGGCGAGCCTCGTCCAAGTGACGCGTCGATCTTGTTTAATTTCTGCGATGGCCATCAACTTAGGCTCTTAGCAACGGCAGTAGCGGTTCGAAAGCACCAAATTCGGCCGCCGGCACGCGTGCAGAGCAATGCGCGGTTGCGTCGGACGCGAAGATCGTCGCAACTTGCATGAATGTCATTGGTCTCGCGGATTCGAGGACGTCGCGGTGCGAGTGGTTTCGGCTACGCATCCACCGCGGAAGAAGTCACTGATGGCTTGCAGCTTCACGGGCAAAACATACTGATAACCGGGGTGAACTCCGGCCTTGGCGCGGAGAGCGCGCGCGTGCTCGCGCTGCGCGGCGCCAACATTCTGGGCGCGGCGAGGACAGAGGACAAAGCGATTCAAGCTTGTCGCGAGCTGGGGCCGAGCGCCCTGCCGTTTGCTTGCGAGCTGTCGGAGCCGTCGTCGGTACGCGCGTGCGTGACAGCTGTGAAAGAGGCGCTGCAAGCGCGCGGCACAAAGCTCGACGTCATCATGTGCAACGCCGGCATTATGGCGCTGCCGAAGCGGCAAATCCGGCACGGACATGAGTTGCAGTTTCTGACCAATCACCTTGGGCATTTTGTTTTGGTGACCGGCCTGCTTGATCAACTGAGTGAACGCGGCCGTGTCGTGATGCTGTCGAGCGCAGCGCACGACTTCGCGCCGCGGGGTGGCATCTACTTCAATGACCTCACGCTCGAGCGCTACTATCTGCCCTGGCTTGCTTATGGGCAGTCGAAGCTCGCGAATCTGTTGTTTGCGCGCGCCCTGGCACGCCGGTTTTCCGGTACGCAGCGCGTCGCGAATGCGCTCCACCCCGGGGTGATCGAGACATCCCTGATGCGCCACATGGGCACGTTCACGCAGACCGCGATCGCCCTCACGAACAAGCTGTTGTGGAAGACCGTGGGCGAAGGCGCGGCGACGCAGTGCTACGTAGCGGTACACCCCGCGGTCGCGAGCATCAACGGGGAGTACTTCGTGAACAGCAACATCGCCCGTCCCTCGCGCTTCGGCCGCGATGACGCGTTGGCGGAGAAACTCTGGCAAGTCAGCGAGCGAATCGTAGCGACGCTTTAGGGTCTTGCCGCTGTGGGCGGTGACATGACAGTCGGCAGCGCTTCTCGAGCGCGGTCGTGCACACGAGGTGTTACTTGCTCATCGTAAACGACAAGGCTTTGAGCATTCCCGCGAGAGTGACACATACACAGCAGCCGCTAGCTGCAGGCAAGTAGACATCGTCTGGAACGGCAGGGCCGTGTGGCTCGTGGCTGCGGATAGGTGACGCATGCACTGCGCGTCACTTTTGCGGCCGCGCGGAGCGCGCGACTTCGCTGCCTGCCGCTACCGTGCAAAGCATGCGAGCGATAGCTGTTTGCGCCCCGGGCGCGCACATGCGGTACATTCGCGACATGCCCGGACCGCTTCTCGCAGACTTCATCCATCAAGAGCGCTTGCGCATCGTTGCCGAATGGGAGGCCTTCGCACGCACGCTCTTGCCCGCGGCCGGAAGCATGGACGCAGTCGCGCTGCGCGACCATGCCGACGAGATCCTAACCGCGATTGTGCGCGACATGAAGGCTCGACAGTCCGTAGAAGAGCAGGCCGAGAAGTCCAAAGGCCGCGGCGAGGCACAGCGGCTCGAGGCGATCGGCCAGGTTCACGCGGCGCTGCGCATCGAGAACGGGTTCAAGCTCGGCCAGCTCGTCGCGGAATATCGGGCCCTGCGTGCGAGCGTGCTGCGCCTGTGGGAGGACAACGGCAGCGATCCCGGCGGTGTGACGCGCTTCAACGAGGCGATCGACGAGGCGATGGTCGAAGCCGTTGATCTGTTTACCGCCACCAGCGAGAAGTACCGCGACCAAACGCTCGGCATCTTGGGCCACGACCTGCGTAACCCGCTCGGCGCGATCATCACGGGCTCGACGCTGCTGATGAGCTCGGAGGAGCTGGACGATCGCACGGTCAGGATCGCTGCGCGCATGCTCAACAGCGCTAACCGCATGAGTCGCATGATCGCCGACCTGCTCGATCTCACACGTACGCGCTCGGGCCATCCCATCCCGGTCGCCCCCGTCCCGACCGATCTCGACCCGCTGTGCCGGCAGGTGGTGGCCGAGCTCGAGGGATTGCGTTCCGGAGGCGGCCTGCGTTTTACGGCGCTGGGCGACCTTCGGGCCGAGTGTGACGCGGATCGCATCTCGCAAGTGCTGTCGAACCTATTGCGCAACGCCATTCAGCACGGTGGCTCGAACGACCCCATCACGCTGGTGGGTGATGGCACGGGCCACGACATCTTGCTGTCGGTTCACAATGGCGGAGCGGTCATCCCGATCAGTGTGCAGCACACGATCTTCGAGCCGATGGTTCGGCATGTTGACACGGTCCGGAGAAGCAGCGGCGTCGGCCTTGGGCTGTACATCGCGGCGCAAGTGATGTTGGCGCACGATGGAGAGCTCACGCTGGTGTCGACGGAGGCCGAGGGCACCACCTTCACCGCGCGTCTACCTCGAAGCCTCGCTATCACGAAGTGATATCTGCCGCGCGGCGGTGGCTCGGCTGCTGCGGTCTCCAAGGTCAAGGACGGCGTGGATGTCGTGACCGTTGCCGATGTCGCGGCGGAAGACTGTGTTTCACATAGTAGGCAGTCCGAACAGTGGTCCACCCTATCGATCATGCCGATGCCGCTCATTCGCCAATGTGTAGTGTCATGAGTTGCGGAGGTGAGCATTGCTCATACCAACACGCTGAACCGAACGCGCGCTGACGGCTAGCATCTGCGATGTGTTACTCTGTGCCGGATGGCTCGGTCACGCTGATGCTGACAGTTTCGCCCGCTCTGGGCGGGCTCCACGCGACGAGCCGCACGCCTACTGATCGCATCCACAGCCAGTGTGGAGAGTCGAGCGAGGTTGCGAAGCGAAACTCTACCTTTGCTGGCCTACCGTCGGCTGTGACTTCTGTGACTGTCGCCTTCATGTCGGAGAGCTCGACGCTGTCACCGCTGTGGAATGGTCGTGAGCGGCCGCGGGCTAGTCCGTGCATGTCGGCTTCGAAGAAGCCACCGTCGCGATGCAGTCGTAGGGTCACATCATCGATGCGTGCGAGGCAGCCAGCTGTTGTGAGACGCGCCGCCGTCAGCGGCGCATCTAGACAGTGTCTACCGCTTGCGCACGCTGTAGCGTACGTGGGTCGTGTGTTTCGATGCGATGCTTTCGATGAGCTCGATACTTACGTCGCGGGGGATGTCTGCGAACAGTCGGGGGCCGCCGCCGAACATCACCGGCGAGATCGCGAGCGTGAATTCGTCGACGAGCCCTGCACGTAGGTATTGCTGGATCAGGTTCGCACCACCGGCGATACGGACGTCGCGATCACCCGCCACCGCGCGCGCTTGGCGCAACGCGCTCTCGATGCCGTCGTTGACGAAGTAGAACGTCGTGCCGCCGGGCCGCTGCCACGGCTCGCGCACCTGTGAGGTCAGCACGAAGACCGGCGTGTGGAACGGCGCTTCCTCGGGCCACATCCGCTCGCCAAGGTCGAACATGCGCTTACCCATAATGCTGACACTCGTGCGCTGGAACGTTTGCTCGACGATCTGATTGTCAGCGCCCGTGTCTCCGCCTTCGCCAAACTTCAAGCGTTCTCGAAAGAATCGGGTTGAGAGGACCCAGCTCTGGAGCTTGCCCCATTGCGCCCCCCAATCCTCGTAGTTTGGGTCGCTGGCGTGCTCGAGGTCCATGCCGGGAGGTGCGAGATACCCGTCGAGGGAGACGCTGACGCTGAAGAACACCTTGCTCATCTGAATACGGGCCTTTCGCCGTGTGGTTTCTGGTGAAACGACGGGCGGGCGCGCTACCCATCGGTCCATGAGCGAAAATCTCGAGCCTTTGGTAGAGGCGGCCCGCGGCGGCGACGAACAGGCGTTTCGAGCGCTGCTCGAGCCGCTCAGTCGCGAGCTGCACGCGTACGCCTACCGGCTGATGGGTGGCTTCCACGACGCCGACGACGCGCTCCAGGAGTCCCGGCTCAAGGCGTGGCGGGGGCTCGCGACCTACGAGCCGCGCGCGAGCTTCCGCGCATGGATGTACCGGATCGTCACCCACGCTTGCCTCGATATGCTCAAGGCGCGCTCGCGCCGCGTGATGCCGCAGGATGTCAGCCCTTCGGTCCCGCCCGGACCGCCCACGACAGCGCCGCGCTCCGACATCTTGTGGATCGAGCCCTACCCCGACGCTCTGTTGCCAGAGGTTTCGGGGCCCGAGCAAGCCGCGCGGCTGCGTGAGGGCATCCGGCTCGCGTTTGTGCGCGTCGTGCAAGTGCTGCCACCGCGCCAGCGCGCCGCGCTGATCCTTCACGATGTGCTCGACTGGAGTGTCGCCGAAGTTGCCACCATGCTCGAGTCCACCGAGGCCGCGATCAACAGCGCGCTGCAGCGTGCGCGGGCCTCGATCGCGCGTCCGCGCGAGGATTCTGGTGTGCTCGCGCCGCCGCATGCCGAGGCCGTGGAGCGCTTCGTGCGCGCCTGGGAGAGCGGCGACTTCGACGACTTCGTGACGTTGCTCGCAAACGACGCCGTGATGAACATGCCGCCCTGGGAGTACTGGCTCGACGGCAAGGATGCGGTCGTGGCGACGATGCGATCACAGGGCACCTGGGACGGCGAGCCGCGTCCCGGACGCTACAAAATCGTGTCTGCGCCGATGAACGGCGAGCCCGGCGGACTCGCGTATGTGCTCGGACCGGATGGGCGCTATCACTCTGTGTGTCTCACAGTCATGCAGCTCGATGCGGACGGTCGCATCGTCGAGCTCACAACGTTCGTGCTGCCGGAGCATTTCGCGGCATGGGGCTTCCCACCTGTGCTCGACTAATCCTGTTAAGCGCGTGTTTCGGTCGATCGCGGATTCGCTGCCATCCTACTGGGCAAGTTTGCTGGGATCCAATCGTTGAGGCGCGGCCGCTCTGCGACTGCGCGCTTCGATGTCTGCGCTCACGCAGTACGATGCGCGCAACGCGCATACGCCCGCGAGCAAAGTCGCTGCAGCTGGCAGGATGAACGCCCAGCGCATGCCTATCGCTGGGTGCTCTGAGACGGCTCCCATGATGACCGCCGACGGACCGGTGCCCAGGATGTGCAAGAACGGGATGAAGCTCGCTTGCGCGCTCGTAGCGTTCTCGGCGTCGACGACATCGTCGATAACGGCCGGCATCGGCCCGCTGTAGAACGGCAGAAAGAACATCAGCAGCCAGGCGATCACCAGGTACGGCCAACCGTGGTCAACCACGATGACCCCGATGCAGAACGGCACCGCACAAAAGAAGCCCGTCGCGATGGTGAGAACACGTCCCCGTGCGGACCTGCGCTGCCAGCGGTCGCCCACGATGCCCCCGGCCAAGACGCCAAGGATGCCGCCGCTCAGCGCGATAAAGGCGTACAGCGGCCGCGCTTCGTCCTGCGACATGCCTTTCACCTGAACCGTGAAGTCGACGATCCAGGTGATGTAGCCCCCCGCGGCAAAGCTGATCAGCGTACCCGACGCTAGCATCCAGCGTAGCGTGGGAATCGAAAGCGTACGGCGAATGCCGTCTGCCATTTCCTTCGCCACGTGCGACAGCGAGGGTGCGCGCTTGTCGTGCAGCTCGGCGCGGCGTGGGGGAACATCCAACGTCCAGACCAGCACGCACAGCAGGAAGCCAGGCAAGGCTACGAGCTGGAACGCGAGCGGGAAGCCAAGTTGTCCGCCGAGGTACAAGCCGGCGCAGGCACCCGCGAACATCCCGCTGTTGTAGATGGCGTTGAGGCGCGCTTTGCGCCGGCGATCCACCTCACACAGAATCGCGTTGGAAGCGGGCCCGTAGGAGGCTTCCCCGACTCCGACCAGCGCCCGGAGCAGGAGCATCGACACAAATCCCACAGCGTAAGCGCTCAACAGGGTCGCGGCCGACCACGCGAGCACACCCATCGTCATGACGCGACGCCGATCGAAGCGGTCGGCGGCCCATCCGAGCGGCAACGTTGCGAGCGCGTGCACTAAAAAAAAGCCGCTGCTCAGTGCGCCGAGCTGCCCGTTAGAGAACTGAAAGATGCGGCGCAAGTCGTCGTACATCGTGACGACAACCATGCGGTCCAGATAGTTGATGAAGTTGATGACCGTGAGCAGGCCAACGATGTACCGACCATAGCTACGCGACCGAGGATGCCATTCCGCGGTGGGCTCGGGTGTAAGCTTGTGCTGCACCACAGTAAGGTGCCAGAACCCGCTGACGGCTGCATGTTTCGAGCGGCCGCCAGTGCCGGGCACAGTGGGCGTCGTACAGCCCGGCCCAAGCCGCGCATGCACGCCGCACCCGCCGCCAGAGGCTGACATTTTTGTCTGCGAGCTCCGTTCGGATGCCGCTGTTGGCGACGCGGCTACCTGTCCTTGTGCAACGCACAATGCATGGGTGACTCGCGCGACACGACGCTCAAAAGCGCCTTTCGCCTGGGCATCACTTCTCCCCAAACGAAGAACGTGACAGCGCTGCTTCGGGCAGATTTTCTTTGCCCTTGCGTGTCGAGCTACTCAATGTGTTTCGCTCGGGCGGAGTTGGACAGGAGGGCGCGCTCACCTTTGCGTCGATGCATCGCTTGCGATCGACACGATGCCGGGCCGACCGTTCGGGCCGTCGGGGCCGCTCGAACCGTCGCTTCCGGAACTGCCTGTGTTGCCTGCCGAGCAGCCTTTGTCGTCGACCACCTCGCGACCGTTGTTGTCGCGGTGTGTGCGCCTCGAGCGACTGCTGCCTGCGAAGCCGCCTCGGCCTCCGTTGCCGCCTCTGCCGCCAGGACCACCTGGACCCCCGATGCTGTGGACGACGCGCTGCAGCGTGTCGCGTAGCAGTGAGAAACCGACGCCCGTGTGTACGCCGTCGCGGCAGACGATCTCGACGCGCACGTTGCCGCCGTCGCCGCCCGGGCCTCCTGGACCGCCTGCACCCCCGTCTCCGCCTCGACCTCCGTTTTGGCAGTCCGAGCCTGATGTGCCGGAAGAGCCGTCGCTGCCCGGTGAACCAGGGCTGCCCGGTGCGCCGTGGTTTTCGAGCCGGAAGCGCTCGATGTCTGCGACCTCGACGAATGCGGTTCGCTGCTCTGTGCCGCTGTCGGCTGCGAAGCTCAAGAGCTCGCCGTTGGGGCAGTCCACCGCGACGCGCAGCTCCGGACCGTGTTCGCCGTGGCGCGCATCACGGCGCTGGATCAGCAACGCGCCGTCGGTGCTCTCGAAGCGCACAGGCAGCGTGCGTTTGTCGATCTCGATCCCCGCGACGCGCACGATCAGATCGAGCTTGCTGGCGTTGCGGGCGAGCACGTTTGTCTCGTCGATGGGCATCTCGGTTCGAAGCTCGATCTGCTGCTTGCGGAACCGCACGAGTGGGTGGTCGATTCGGACATGCTTGGCTGAGAGGCACGGCGTAGGATCGAGCGCGCTTGCGTCGGCGCACAGTGTGATCGGTCGCGAGAGCCCCTTCATCTTCACCCGCAGCAAGCCCCTCAGCGGCAGCGCCGACGCGCCATCGAACGCGGGACCTCGGCCGATCAAGCTCGCTGTCTGCAGCTCGAAATTCTGCTGCACGCTCAGGCTCTGCCAAGGAAACCTGCTCAAGCGCCCGCCGAGGATGCTGCCGTCTTTGGGATCTTGCGGGTTGTAGCCCAATCGCATGAGTGTCTCCTCGACCTGTGCGCTCTGGGCTTTGACTTCTGGAAATTTGGACCCCGCGATGTGCAAGCGAATGATCCGACGCTTGGCTTCGTCGCGCAGCTGCTCCGAGTTGCTGCGCGCAAGGATCAGGTGGAGTGATGCCGCGTCGCGGGCCGTGAACAATGCATCGAGCGCGGGCAGGTCGAGCGCGCGGCCGCGCCAGCGCCCTTGTTCGAGATCGTACGCCTCGAGCAGCTGTGCCGCGAGCTTCATCGCGTAAGTCCCCAGGTGCTGCTTCGTGTGCGCTTCGCGCAACGCTTCGAACAACTCGCGCGCGACCGCCGCTTCCGGCTGCAAGGTGTGCGGACGGTCGAGATACAACATGTGCAGCTCGAGCAGGCGGAGCTGACGTTGATAGTCGCTCTCGATGCTGTCGTTGGTGATCAGCTCCCGGTAGCCGCGGCCGGCGGCGTTGAAAAATTCCGGCACAACAACGCTCGGCGCCGATTGCAGCAAAACGGTGACGCAAGCGCGCCAGACGACCGGCGGAACCCGCCCCTCGACCAAGCCGTCCACCACCGCCGCGCTGTCTTCCGGCCGCAGCTGGGAGATGTGCGGCTCTGCGGACCGCATATCGCATACATCAGGGCTCGCATCGGGCTGCGACAGGTACTCGGCCAGCGCGCGGCCGGTATTGTGATGCGCCAACGTGGTGGCGCTCATGGGCTTCGTGAAATACTCGTAACACCCGCTGAAAGTGGTCAGCCACCACAGCGCCCCAATGAGCTCGATGCGATTTCGCACCTTGTAACAACGGTCGTCGTGCCGCGTCTATTCGCTCGCAATTCGCGGCGGTGGCGGCGGGCCAGCCGCCACTTGTCCACACCACTTACATGCCAGCGTCTGCGTCCTCTGGGCACTCCGGAGTGACCCTCTTGCAGCGCTCAGGGACTGCGACTGCCTCGTCGAACACGACGCAATAGCCACCCAACCCGAGCCAACGGATCGCCACCAGCTGACCGGTTGCGTCGTAGATGTGGTAGCCGGCCGAATCAGTTCCGTGGCTGACGAACGCATCGAAGTCGCCGCAGCGCGCAGCGGAGTAGGCGGTGAACAGTGGCGTCCAGCACTCCGGCAGCTTCCGCTGCGCCTCGGCCCAGGTGCACGGGACAGTGGTGCACGACGGTGGGTCAGTAAGCTTGCAGCTGTCGGCGTCACCTGCATCGCGACCTGCATCTGCTGGCTCCGCGGCGCCCGCGTCGTAGGGCACACAAAACGCGCAGCCAGCATCGTGCGCTGCGGCGGCCGGCGTGGCGTCGCCCACTTGGGCATCGAACGCTAGGAGATTGCGCCTGTCGTCGCTGCACGCGGCGAGGACGAACAAGACAAACATCACGCGGCAACAGCTTGTACCAAACATCTGCTGCCGAGGCTGAGCACGAGATATGCCAGCCAAAAAGCACAAGATTCTCGCGCTGCGCGTGTGCCAATTCGTGCCGCGCGCAGCGTGTCCGCCGCTGCCTGCCATGGCAACCTCATGCGAATGACTTTTCGAACATTGCCAAAGCAGGCTGCCTGGCAACACGTGAGTGTGCGCGAAGGATTCGAGATCGTGTTCTTTACGCCGTCCGACAGCAAGCTCGTGTGTGAGGGCTGTACGACCGGTTGCAAGCGCACTTGCCTCGGGGATTCTTCCGTCGAACGAGCTCATGCCGTTCATCCAGCACTACGGTTGTGTCCACTGGGACTGGCGGTCACCGTTTGCAGCCGAGACGCTGCCTGATCCGGGCGGGCGTATCGAGGCCGAGTGGCAAAACGATGCTTGCCGCAGATTCCTGCAGACCTGTGAGGTCTACGCGCTGTTTTCAGCGTCGTTTGCGTAGCGCGGGAGCTCGACCACGAAGCGCGTGCCTCGAGCTTCGGTTGATTCCACACGGACCGTGCCTCCGTGTGCCACTGCGATCTGTCGTGTGATGTACAGGCCGAGACCGAGTCCGCTGGACCCTTCCCGCTTCTCCTGGCGTTCGCCCGAGTGACGCAATGGCTCGAAGACGACGGGCCTGCACTTAGAGCTCGATGCTTATCCGACCGACGAGGGAGGGCTCGCGATGTGCTGGCGTGAAGTGACCGACCGCGTTCGCGTCGAATCGGCGTTGCGCGCGAGCGAGGCCCGATACCGAAGCGCGCGCGAATCCGCGACGCTCGGTCTGCAACTCGTGCACATGCTCGCCAAGCAGCTCGGTGGGACGGTCGCAGTTCACAGCGCAGGCGGCACCACCGTCGACGTGCACCTGCCGAAGTGACTCGCTGCTAACGCGCGGGCGCTTGCTCGCTCCAGATCCGTTTGGCGATGGTGGTGGATGCGAGCGCACTTCGCGTGACGGAAACAGGCGTGGCTCGGCACTGCTTCTCGATCGTTGGCTGCCTCAGCGCAGCCGGAAAGAAGAGCCATGGACTTCCGCCTATTCATGTGTCTGCCCGCGCTCCTGCACGTCGTCGGCTGCACCGGTGAGCTCACTCCCGTCGACGAAGTGCCGCAGGGCGTCGCATCGCCGGTGGGCGAGACTGCCCCTGCGGCGGGCGTAGCCGCGACGAGCGGGCAAGCGGGCATACCTGCGACCGTCCCGGCGACTGCGGGTGCCCCGGCGGTCGGACAGGCTTCGACGTCGTTCAACTTGGCTGGTGCCCCGCAACACGCGCGTTTCGTGCGCCTCACCAATCAGCAGTGGGCGCGTAGTGTGCGTGACATCCTGAAGCTCGAGAAACCGCCCGGGCTAGAGCGCAATTTCCAACAGCCCGTCGCCGGCACGACCGACTTCACCAACAACGAGCTCGTTCTCAGTGTCGACCAGCGCGCGGCATCAGACTTTCGCGATGCTGCCGAGGCGCTGGCAAGTGAGGTCTCAGCTTCGCCGGCTGCATTGAGTCGCATCTACCCCGGCACGGACGCTGCGGGCTTCGTTGAAACGCTTGGGCGCCGCGCCTACCGCCGGCCGCTCACGGCGGCCGAAACGGCCAAGTACCTGGCGCTCTTCGCTCAAGGCGCATTTGCGGACGGCGCCGGTCTGGTCATCCGAGCTCTCTTGCAATCGCCACATTTTTTGCACCGCACCGAGCTGGGCGAGCCGGGAACACCGCTGAGCAGCTACGAGCTCGCGGCGAAGCTGTCGCTCTGGCTACGCGGCACGACCCCGAGCGACGAGTTGCTCTATCAGGCCAGCCTTTCTGGCACGCTCAGCTCACCGGATGTCATCGCGAAGCTGGCCCAGGACATGCTGGCTGAGCCTGGTGCTCGCGAGGTCATGCACAGCTTCCATCACGAGCTCTATCACTTCGATCGCTACGAGACGCTCAGCAAAGTGGGCGTGGCCGACTACGATCCGCGCTTGAACGCCGAGTATCTGGAGACCTCACAGCGCTTCTTCGACAAGCTGTTCATTCAAGACCTCGGCGTCAGTGAGCTGCTGACCTCGACGAGCGGTTATGTGGGGCCGCTCATGGCTGCCATGTACGGCGTGGCCGCGCCTGCGCCTGCCACTGGTTACGAGGAACGCGAGCTCGGTCCGCAACGTGTCGGCTATTTTTCGCAGCTGCCCTTTCTCAGTCTGTACGGATTGAACAATGAGCCTGACTCCATTCACCGTGGTGTGACGATGAATCTGACAGTGTTGTGTACGGTGCTCGGTCCGCCGGTCGCCGACCTCCCGCCGATCCCAGCGCTCCAGCCGAACCAGACCAATCGCCAGCGCATCTCCAAGCTGACTGAGGGCTGCGGTGGTGTGTGTCACAATCAACAGATCAATCCACTCGGCTTTGCATTCGAGCACTTCGACGGTCTCGGTCGATACCGCGACACTGAGAACGGCATGCCGATCATGAGCAGCGGCATGTTTGTGTTCAGCGAAGGCGCGAGCTCATTCGAGGGCGCCGCGGATCTCATGCGCAGCATGGCAGCCGGGACGCAAGCACACCGCTGCTACGCGAAGAAGCTCGCGAGCTTCGCATTGCAGCGCGACATCGTCGAACACGACCTCGCGCTGCTAGATGCGCTCGCACAGACCAGCATGACGCACGGGTCGCTCAAGAACCTGATCCTCGAGCTCGTGCGCAGCGATGCCTACCGGACACGCTGGAACGAGATCTGAAGGTCAGGCCAGCACGCCATCGAGCTGACCGCTGCCCGCGCCTTGGCCAAACGCGTGGGCCTCGTCGGTCTTGTCGCGCGCGATCGCGGTGATGAGCGTGTTGAAGAGCTTGTTGTTCGTCGCGTTGCCGGCGTCGATGAACGCGCCTTGCTTGAGGTAGCCACCGGCGTTGCCCGCGATGATGTGCGGCACGTTCTTGAAGCTGTGGCTCGGACCGTCCGAGACGTGATTGGTCCACATGACAAAAGACTTGTCGTAGAGGCCGCGCGCCTTGAATGCGTCGAGCCCATGCAGAAGCGTCTTCATGCGCAGCACGTCGATCTCGGCGTGGGCTTGTTCCGCGGTCGGGTTCATGCCCGTGTTCGAGTCTGACTGCACGCGGTGGCTGATGTGATGAAACGGCCAGCCCAAGCCTGCGTTCGACGGGACATTGTACTTGGTTGCGTCCGTGCCGTCGCCGTGTTGGAGCGTGGCGACGCGGTTGAAGTTGCAAGCAAATGCCAGCGCGACCAGCTCCATCTGCAGCTTGGCCACGTCCTCGATCATCCCGTTCGTCTGAAACGCCAGGCCGTTCTGGAGTGCATCGAGCTCGGTCTTTGCGATGCCATCTTGCGTGCAGCTCACAGCCATGTTGCCCATACTGACCTCGACATCGCGCAGGCTGTCGAAGTGCTGCTGCAGGCGCTGTCGGTCAGCTGTGCTCAAGCGCGTGTCGAGCAGCAGCAAGGAGAGCTCTTCGCGCACCAGATCGTTGACGCTCTTGCGCGTGGTCATCATGCCTGCGGCACGGCTGCTGTCCCCTGATTGCGTGAAGCCGACCAGGCGGGAGTACAACGTGTATGGATTGTCATCGGCCGGACGGACCTGGCCCGCGCCACCGCCTTTGAACGAGATGCGCTCCGCGATGTAGCCGTTCTTCTTGTTACCCGCGTAGAGCGTGAGCGGATCCGTGCCGTTCGGATTGACCAGCTGCGCGATCCGCATGTCGACCGATATGCCTGTAGAATAGGCGTTTTGCGCGCCGCCCTCGGATGGCGCCGCTGTGAGCGACTGGCAGAGCCCTTGCGCGTGCCCACAGCCGGTCACGTTCGCCATCGGGAAGTTGAGGTTCTTGATGAACAGTAGGTTGTCTGCGTGTGGCGCGAGCACGCTGGTTGCTTTGTCGCTCATGCCCGCGAGCGCGCTCGTTGTGAGCGGTCCTACGGCACTCGGGAAGAACTTGCTGCCGACGACGCCGCACGCGGCGACGATAAACAGCCCAAACACCGGTGGCTTGTCCTGGGCCCATGCAGAGCGCTCGGGTAAGCTCTCGAGAAATGGAAGGCTGATGGCGACAGCGCCTGCGCCGCGCAGGAATGCGCGACGACTCTGGGTCTTGCGGGGTGGCGAGAATTTCATGATGTTCCTTCGCGTCGAGGGCGTGAGTCGCCCCCCTCTCGCAGTGGCAGCGAGGGAACATTTCCATTGCGCGATCTATCTCTGTGCGGGATCCGCGGCGCGACAGATCTGCTGCGCGCGTGCGGCGGTCGGCGACTGCGCTGGCAGGCCCTCGAGCTCGGCGCGACCTTCTGCAAAGCGGCCCACTCCGCACAATGCTTGCGCGCGCGCAGCACGTCGCTCCTCGCGCAGCACACCGTGAGGGTATCTTCGTGCGTGCTCATCGAGCGCGCGCAGCGCCGCCGCGAGGTCGCCCGTACGCAGGGCGCTCGTGGCGCGCGACAGCAGCACGACCTCGTGTGAGAGTGTGTCGCGCGCGGCTGGCTTCGCTGCAGGTGGCGGTGCTGGCGCGGGCTCGCCGCTCGGAGCGGCCATGACAGCCAGCGCTGCGGGCGGCTCCTGCACAGGTGCTTCTGCAGCTGGTGGCTGCGGCGTAGCCACCACGGGGGGTGGCGGCGTCTCGTGCGTGGATCCAAACGCCCAATACGCGACCGGTCCGATCAAACAGAGGCTCAGCGTGAGCTTCACAGCCGACGGCCAGCTGACTCGATGGACATCGGGCTCGAACGCTTCTGCACCGAGACGCTCGCGCAGCGCGGCCGCCGTGCGTGCACGCTCATCTGCGCTGGGCCGCAGAGCAGCTCGGCTACGCTCGATCAACTCGCGGGCTGTGGCATCGAGCGTCATGGTTCACCGCCACGGGAATCACGAGAACCACGAGCCTGGTGACGCGCGAGCGCTGCCGCGAACGCGAGTCGCGCCGCGCGCAGGCGCGAATACGCAGTGTTCAAAGGAATCTCGAGCAACTGCGCGGCCTCCGGAACGCTGAGCTCATCCAGCTCCACGAGCGCAAACACTTCACGCTTTGGCTCATCCAGCTCTGCGAGCAAGCTCCGAAGCAGCTTCAGATCCGCGTTGGTCTCAGTCTGTTCGAGCGGCGTTGGCGTATCTGACACGAGCTCAACTGGATAGCCCACCGCCACGCTGCTCGCCATGCGCGTGCGCCGCGCGCGGCGATGCGTGCTCACGCTGCGCCGCACCACACCGTAGATCCAGCTGCGCAGGGCCTCCGGGTTTTCCAGCGTGTCGAGCTTGGCGTGGATCACGGCAAAGATTTCCTGCACGACGTCTTCCATCGCATCGGGCTCGACACCAAAGCGCCGCGCCGTCGACCAGACAAAGTCGAAGTATTGTCGGTACACGGCCGCGAACGAGGGCACTTTCAACGCCTTTGTGCTCCGCGCGGCAGAGAGTCCGCTGTGCTTATGCTGGTCGCGTTCCAGTGAGTAGGCAGTGGCATCCGGTACTCCGTCCCGTCACAAAATCCACTCGCTTCCGAACGAAATCGCGAGCGCGACGGCGCCGAGCGGCTCCACGCGCCCCAAGCCGTCGATCACGATCCGCGGCCGCGACGGGTGCCAGGAGGCTTCGACGTATGCTACCAGCCCAAACCACGGGGCGAGCTCCCAGCGCGCTTGTGCGCCGACACCAACCGCTAGCAGCGCGCCTTTCGCCGCGCTCGGCATCACGTAGCGGCCCTCGCCGCGGGCCCAGACCTGGTGCCATGCGAGCTCCGCGCACGGTCCGAAGCCGAACGCGCCGAGCGAGAAATCCCGGCACACCCGCACGCCAGCTTGCGCTCGGGTCACGCGTGCGCCCGTGGCCGCGGCAGCGAGCGCGGGCAGCGTTTGGGGCAGCTGAGCGCTGCCGACGGCGAGCAGCTGCCAGTGTTCGACTTGGAGCCCCGCTGCCAGCGCGACGCCGACACTCGGCTGTGGAAAGAGCCCGATGCTCGCGCTTGCCAGTGGCGCACGCAGCAGCACGCGCCAGGCGCGCGGCGTGCTCGTCTCGCTTGGGGGCTGCGCTTCGATTGCAGCGGGTCGAGTGCTCGCGGTCGGGGCCTGCTTGGGTGCGCTCGGCGTCATCACCTCTGTGTTTTGTGGCTGCAGCGACTGCAGGAGCAGCACAACATTGACCGCGGTTGCGCCCGCGAGATCAGCGCACGAAGCGCCATCGAGCTCGCGCTCGCCGATCAGATCGTCACTTTGCACGACCAGCCTGAGATGCAGCCCTCCGCGTGCAGTGCGCGAGACTGTAGCCTCGGCGCGCAAGCGTGCAGTGCTCGTATGCGCATCGCCCGCAAGCTCGCGAATACGCGCTTGGACTGCGATCTTGGAGGGGCACTGCGGCGGCGCGTTCCACGTAAAGTCGAGGTTATCGGCGCGCGCCTTGCTCGCGAAGACGACCGCACATGCCGCAGCCATCAGCAGCAAGCGTCGCTGCCCGAGCTCAACGGGTGCTGCGGATCGTGACATCATCGACGTATAGCGTGGAATCGTTCGGTGTCAGTCTCGACGCGAGATTGCCCACGTACCACTGCCCCCAGCTTGTGTCGTCGGTGACAAGCTGCTTGGCCTCTAGCAACAAGCGGTCGTCCTGATACAGGGCGACCTGACCCGTCGCATCGGCAGCGCGTCTCCAATACAGCTCCACGTGGAACCATGTTCCGATCGGGATGGGGACTGGCGTGTTCGGCTTGTGCGTCGTGCCGTTCAGAAAGTCGAAGACGACGAGCTCGAGATCACCGTCGGCGCCATTCTCAAGGGAAACGTCCCAAAGTCCGTGCAGACCGGACGGTGGACCTCCTTGAAAGTGAACGAGGTTCCACAGCCCTGCGTTTGCGGCCTGAGCCGGCACGAAATACCAAGCCCCGTAATACGCTGCAGTCGGGAGCACGCCCTGTCGAACGCAGCGCGCTTGGTGCCCGTCTGCGTTGCCTGCCTTGACGCGAAAGGCTGCGGCGAACCGACCCGAGTGAACCGGCGACGTCACCACGGTGTAGGACGCCTCGGGCTCCGCATAGCAATAGCCCGCTGGCCGAACGTAATCGCAGAACTGCTCTTCGAAGCCTGTCGACCACGCTGCAGCCAACGGCAGCGTGCGATCCTCGACGCCCGCGTCGTCGCTCGCCGCACACGCCCACTTGCCTACGACCAGCTCTTCGTCGCAGGCCGTCAGCCACAGCACCCCTGTGCATACCAAATGCCTGATGAGTTTGGTCCGAGGTGCCATCGATGAATGCGCAGTGGCCCAACGGGTGAGTTTCCGTCAGCCAAACGTCGAACACTGGGCTACTGATCTGGCTGAGCCCCCTGCGCTTGGCTCGCGCGACCGATCAGGCCTCCCATGAGCTTGGCACCGAGGGTAATGACCGGACCGGCCATGCGGTCGCGCGCGAGCACTTTGAAAGCCCCTTCGCCGAAGTGCAGCCCGGATGGCGTGAGCAGGCTCACGCGAACGTTGCCCTGACTCGGCGGTACGCAGCGTGGCTCGGTCCACGGCCCGATCTTCTCGGCGACCTGCTGCCCAGCGGTCAGGAGCTGATCGATCATCGCGTCGACCTGCGGGTCTCGCGATTCCCAGACGATCAGCTTACCGCTGTGACTGATGAGCCTCGCGCTGTGGTCACGGAACGCAGCCAGTGTATCGTTGCCTTGCTCGAGCGCCACCTCCAGCACCACGCCGAGCACCTGCTTGGCCTCTGCAGCTTCTGGCTGCACACCGAGGTCGCGCAGGACATTCCAGGCTTGCAAGTGCTGCCGCGTCTCCAAGGTTGGGTCCGCGAGCAGCTGCATCAGCAGCTGCTGCGCACGCTTCTTGTCCTTGCCGCTGAGCGCGGCACGTACCTCATCGAACACCGCCCACGGGCCCGCGCTGCCATCCGCAGGCTTCCAGCGATCCAAAGGAACATCGCCAAACAACACATCGTAACTTGGCGAAACCAAAGGCGGTTCAGGCTTCTTTTTCTTGAACAGTCCGAACATGCAAGCGCCGCAGCATAGGCGAAGGGCGCTGTCTTGTCCGGCAGCACTGGGTCGATTGTGGTGCCGCTATCGAGCCCAGCCTCGAGTGTGACCTCGTGTGGGCAGCCCGCGCGTAGCGTGCGAACGGCTTTGACAGATACGCTGATCCTGTAGGAGAGGCGGCTGGCGTTCACACCGATGCTCGAGCGCGAACACCATCCTGCAGCTCACGGCGGCGAGCGCTACGAGCGGCTGGAGCGGCTGGGCATAGGCGGCATGGGTGTGGTGTATCGCGTGCTCGACCGCGTGACCGGCGAAGTGCGTGCGCTCAAGCGCGCGAGCTTGGGCGAGCCAGGGTCGCCGGCTCTCGCGGCCTTTGAGCGCGAATACCAGACCCTCGCGAGCCTCGATCACCCGCGCATCATCCGCGTGTTCGACTACGGTGTCGACGAGCTCGGCCCGTACTACACGATGGAGCTGCTCGAGGGCCAAGACATGCGCCAGGCAGCGCCGCTGCCCTTCAAGCAGGCCTGCTCATGTCTGCGCGACGTCGCGACCTCGCTGGCGCTCTTGCACGCTCGCGGTTTGATTCACCGCGATGTGAGCCCCGGCAACGTGCGTATGGGCGCGGATGGCCGCTGTAAGCTGCTGGACTTCGGCACGCTGTCCGCGTTCGGATCGAGCCCGTTGATCGTGGGCACACCGCCGATGATCGCGCCAGAGGTGTTGTCTGGTGGCGTGCTCGATCAGCGCGTGGACTTGTTTGCGTTGGGTGCGCTCGCGTATTGGATGTTGACCGGCACGTATTGCTATCCCGCCCACCAGCTCTCTGAGCTCCAGCGGCTGTGGTCACGCGGGATCGCGCCGCCTTCGCATCATGTCCCCGAGATCCCACAAGCGCTGGACACGCTGGTGTTGTCGCTTTTGCAGCTCAATCCGATGGCGCGGGCGGAGTCTGCTGCCGAGGTGATAGCGCAGCTGGAGCTGATCGGTGAGCTGCCCGCCGAGGTGTTGGCGGACACGCAACGCCTCGCACACAGCTTTCTGTTGCGGCCGCGCTTCATTGGGCGCACGTCTGAGCTCGCGCAGCTGCACGGCATGCTGCAGCGTTCGCTGCAGGGCTCGGGTGCCGCCGTGCGCGTCGTGTCAGGGCCCGGCAGTGGGCGCAGCCGCATCCTCGATGAGCTCGGTCTACGCGCCAAGCTGGACGGCGCGTTGCTGCTGCATGTCGACGCTGGTATGGCGCGCCAGCTGAACGGTGTGACGCGCGCGCTCGTTCAGCGCTTGCATGAGAGCGCGCCAGAGCTTGCGCGTACGCTCGCGCCGAATCATCGCGCTGCGTTGAATGCATTGGGTCCAGACATCACTGCGCGCTTTGGCCTGCCGCCTAGCGCGGGAGCCCCGAAGGGCGAGCACACTATCGAGTCGATGTTCGTCGAGGTCTCGCGCCACCGGCCGCTGCTCTTGGTCGTCGATGACGTCGAGCTCGCGGACGACGCGAGCGCGGGCATGTTGGCCGCGCTCGCGGACCTCTGCGAGGAGCACGCCGTGATGATCGTGGTGAGCGAGCTCGAGCTGCCGGAAAAGCGCGTGGGTTTGGGCTTGGCGGCGCTGCAGCGGCGCTCGGCCGCGGTGCAGATTGCAGCGTTTTCGCAGGTCGAGCTGGACGAGCTCATGCACACGGTTTTTGGTGGCGCGCCCAATGCAGAGCGCTTTTCGAGCTGGTTGTACGCGCGCACGGCTGGTATCCCACTGTACGCGCTCGAGCTGTGCCGACAGCTGACCGACAAGGAAGTCATTCGCTACGCGGGCGGCGTGTGGACGCTGCCCGTAGAGCGCCCCAGTGAGCAAATGCCGGAAGCGCTCGGCGACGCCATGGCGCTGCGCTTGACCCGCTTGAGCGAGCCGGCGCGCGCACTGGCCGAGTGTCTGAGCCTGCAGAACAGCCCGCCGACGCGGGAGCTCTGCCAGCTTTTGGTGGGCGAGGAAGAACCACGAAAGTTGCTCGATCTGCTCGCCGAGCTCGCGCGCCACGACGTGCTCACGAGCCACGAAGAGGGGCTCAGCTTCAGTAGCAACGCGCTGCGGCAAGCGCTGCACTCGAGCATGGATGACTTGCGTCGGCAGCGAAATCACAGACGCTTGGGCGAAACGCTCGCTGCCATGGCGAGCCAGAAAGATGCTGCGAGTCGCTTGCAGGCTGGCTGGCACTTGATCCAAGGCGACGACGGAGTGCGCGGCGCCGACATGATCGCTGAGGTCGCCGCCGACAACGTCAATTTCTTGAAGCTCAGCGTCAATCTGCATCGCAACGCTGCGATCATCGAAGCAGCGCTGGCGGTGTACTCCCGACTGCGCTACTCGCTGTACCGGCGCTTGCCGCTGTTGGCGATGCTCGCGTACTGCAGCTACTACGAAGATCGCGTGTGGGGCGAGCGCTATGGGGATCACGCGCTCGACGCACTGGAAGATCTGAGCGGGTTACGCACGGCGCGCAGGCTGCGACCCTGGCTCGGACATTGGCTGAGCGCCGTCACAGGACTGGGCGTCGCTTACCTGCGTTTTGTCACGACTCCGAAGGTCGATCGTCCGTATTCGTTTCCTCGTGTGTTCATGCAGCTGTGCTCTGCGGTCACGGCCTTGGCCGGTGTGGCGGCGCTCTCGCTAGACTCAGAGCGCACCGCGCGTGTAGCAGCCACACTCGAGCCGTTTGCTGCGTTGCCGAAGCGCATGTCGTTCGTCGGCGTCTACCAGTTCTGCCGTAGCCTCGAGCAGATCGGGCTCGAAAACCAGCCGAAAGCTGCCGCGGAGTTCGATGAGCTGCTCGCGCGCTTGAAAAATCCCAAGTACTACCCAGCGATGCAGGGGGATGCGCGTAGCTTGTCCATCGCCCCAGTCTGGTTTGCATGTGGTGCTTTCGCGACGTTCAAGGGCGACGGCGCGATGGCGCTGCGTTGTGCTGATGAGCTCGACGCGCTCGGCTTCAAGCTGTACGCGATGATCGCGAGCCAACTGCGTTACCTGTACTACTCATTTCGGGGCGAGGCCTCTAAAGCCGCTCCGCATCGCAAGCAGGTCGAAGTCTACGCGGCACAAGTCGGCTCGGCATGGCAAGTGGAGATCTGGGAGTGCCCCGCTATGATCTTGCTGTACACGCACACGTTGGACACGGTGGCAGCGACCCGACTCGTGCATCGCTTGGACTCGCTCACCAAGAGCGTGCCGACCTTGCGCCGCTACAAGCGGCTGGCTTTGCATGCGCTCATGGTCGCGCGCGGGGCGGCGCTGTACGCAGAGAAGTTGATAAAGGAATACACCGATCTGCCGCCGCGCAGCTACATCGGTTGGGCGGCGACGCTCGCTTATTTCGCGCGCGCCTTGAATGACATCGGTCAATACGAGCGCGCCAAAGGCTTATGTGAGAATGCGCTGGCGGAGCTCAGTGACGCGCATCGAGACTACGTGACGCTCTTTCTGATGCTCGACCTGCAGGCCGCCGTCGCGGACGCAGGGCTCAAGAACTACGCGCAAGCGTTGAGCCGCATCGACGGGTTGATCACGCGCTTTGCCGCATGTGATCACCCGCTGTTGCAGGGCTCGCTGCACGATGTGCGGGCGCGTGTTTGTTGGGCTGCGGGGGACGTCCCTGGCTACCAGCGCAGTCTGTCGCTCGTCAACTTTCACTTCCAATCTACCGGTACGCCCGCTCTGATCGCGAAGTGCGAGCAGCTCGCTCAAGTCGCGCGCGCGCCAGCACCCGCGGAGGCGCGCGCGTCGACACGTGCCGCGCTACGAACGTTCTCAGGGCCGCACGATGCAGCCAATGATGGGCTCGCAGATCACGGTGTCACGCTCTCGGCGCTCTCGCCGCTCTCGCCGCTGGAGCGGGCCGAGCTCACTCGGCGACGTTGAGGTCGCGCGCGCGCAGCTGACTCTTCATCAGTAATACCTGGTACGGATTCCAGGTCGACACGTTCCAGTAGAGCTCCACGGCGGGCTCTGCTTCAGGCAGCAACGCGGAGACGTCTTGGGTCCAGGCCTCGATGATCGCCGCGCCGTAGAAGTGGCCGGAGGCTTCTTGACCTTCGAACTGCATGCCGATGGCCTCGTTGCCGGCAGCGCATCCAGCCATGTGCCAGGTCTTTCTGGCAGCGCTGGGTTGCATTCACCGCTCGACTCGCCGACGCCACGCCCCGAGCAGCAGCAACGCATGAGCGCCAAGATCGGAAGCTCCATGCACAAGGTTGCGGTTGTGAACCGCGAGCGAGCCAGTGGATTTGCAACGTCGGTGCTAGCGTTCGTGAAGCCGAACATTCGCACTTTTTCGGAGCAGCAATGGAGCGAGGTGTGGACGCATCTCGGGTTATCGCCGGCCGAGCAGGAAACGGCGGAGCGCCCGCTCGCGAACCTTCGAGATCGTGTGGAGTAGCTCCTGTTGTGTCCCACGGGGAGTCTTGCGCGATGACGTGCACGTTCGAGTTAGGTTGGATCGATGCCGCTGACGGCGGCAGTGTAGGCCCAGTCCCACTCCGCGCACAAAGTCGGCTGGTTTGACGCTCCTGCTGAGACAGCAGTAGTCGCGGTATGATCGTGTTCAGGAACCTGCCGTGATTTCTGGGCTTCCAAAGCGCGCTTTCGAGCGCTACGAGCTGCTCCGCCCACTTGGCGAAGGCGGAGCCGGCACGGTGTACGCGGCATTGGATCGCGAGACAGGCGCACGGCTTGCGCTCAAGACCCTTACGCGTATGACACCGCTCAGCGTGCTGAGGTTCAAGCGCGAGTTTCGCGCGCTCGCCGATATCCGTCATCACAATCTAGTGAGGTTGTACGAGCTCGAGCATGCCGTCGCTGGTGGCTGGTTTCTCACGATGGAGTTGGTCGACGGCGTGCCGCTGCTGCACGGCGTGGATGACAGCGCTGACGATTCGCCGGAAGCCAATCGCGCACGCGAACAGGCCATCTTCGAGCGCTTTCATCAGCTCGCTCAAGGGGTGCAGGCGATCCACCAAGCCGGCATGCTGCACTGTGACTTGAAGCCCAGCAATGTCATTCTCGAACATGGTGGCCGCGTGGTTGTGCTGGATTTTGGCCTCGTGCGCGAGCAGGGCACGAGCACTGCGGAGTTGTCCGCCCACGGCACGGCTGCGGGAACGCCAGCCTACATGCCACCGGAGCAGGCACGTGGCGAAGCGCTGAGCGCCGCATCGGATTGGTACGCGTTTGGGGCCATGCTGTATGAAGCGCTCAGCGGCTTCTTGCCGATCGAAGGTCGCACGGCGATCCAGCTGATTCAGCGCAAGTTGCACGAGGACGCACCGAAACTGCCGCAGAGTGCTGGGCCGCGAGCACTCAAAATAGCATGCTGTGGCGTGGCTCGGTTGGCACGCATTTGACGGGGTGGAGGGGGTTCACCTACAGAACGGTGTCCGTCGTCCGGTGCCGCTCGGAGCGGCATCCGCTGGTCTGCCGCGGCGACTGTCGATTTTCGCCGTGCTGCGATTGAAATAATATCGATTGCTGTGCGCGTGCGTGCGCGGCTTCGGTACAGCCTTGCTTGCCGCCTACAGCGGCAAGCGCACGTTCCTCATGGTTCCGACCCAAGGTTATTCGGAGACCACGGGCTACGAAGTGGTGGACGGCAGAGCCAAGCGCGTGTTCCGCGTCCCTGGGAGCTCGTAGAACATCGTCAAGCTCAAGTGAGCGCGTTTCGAGCGCGCTCGGCTGCGACGAAGTGCGCGACCTGATCTGCGTACGCTTTCTTGAATGCGGGTCTGGCGCAGACGCGCTCGATGTACTTTTCGATCCCTTCCGACTCTGCGAAAGCGCGCACCTTGGGCACGCGCAGCACATCGGCCATCAAGAGATCGGCGACCGTGAAGCGCGCTGCTGCGAGCCATTCGCGTTCGCTCAGCACGGCCGCGACGTGATCTAAGCGTTTTCTCAACCAACCTGTGAGATCTTTGTTCTCGGCGCCCGAAATCGAGAGGAACCACCACGGCACGGACACCATCTCGACCGAGCTCAGCCCGGCGATCAGCCACTGCAGCGTGTCGGCCTCACCCGCGGGATCACGCGGCATGAGCTTCTCGCTCTTCTTCGCGATGTGGAGCAGGCACGCGCCACTCTCGAAGATCGTGATCTCGCCGTCTTCGAGGAAGGGTATCTGCCCGAAAGGCTGACGTTCGAAGTGCTTGGCGTCGCGCTCGGCGAACGGCGTCGTCTTCACGTCGTAGTCGAGACCGGCCTCTTCGAGCGCCCAGCGCAGCCGCACATCGCGCACAAAACCACGAGGACCACGCTCCGCACCAGGCACCCAATCGTACGTCCAAACAGTCATCGACATCGCTCAGCTCCTTGGAATCGAGGCACCCATTTCAGTGCCATCGAGCGAGAGTCGGAGCCCGGCCAAGCTTCTCGACATCACCCCCCGATTTTTTCTCCGAGCTGAGTCTCACGCGCCGGAGCACGCCAGACAAGCGGACGCATTCGGCTACTTAGCGCGCGCCTCATCCGCCTCAGCGTTCCACCAGGCCGAAGGCTGCGCCTTGGGGGTCTTCGCAGGCGGCGATGATCTCGCCGTTGGGGAGTTTGGTGGGGCCGATGACTGTGCCGCCGTGCTCGCGTACGTGGGTGAGTGCTGTGTCGAGTGATGAGACCGCGAAGAAGAACTGCCAGTGCGGGTGGACTTCGGGGCGGTTCGCGATGTCGCCGATCGCGCCTGCGTTGGGCTCGCCTGCCTGCCACGCGAACTGCTGGAAGCGAGTCGAGCCGAGCTCGAACGCTTCGGTGAGCGTCCAGCCGAAGAGCTCGACGTAGATCTGCGCGGCGCGGGCTTCTGGCGTTTGCAAGACGTGCAGGGCGACGCCAGCATCCACCAGCTCGCCAGAGTCGATGAGCGCGAGCATGGCGCCGCCTGGGTCGCGCACGACTGCACCGTTGCCCGTGCGCGCGCCGATAGGCATGGCACCGTAGTCACTCCAGCGCTGCAGCGCGACCATCGACCCGCCGAGCTCCGCGGTGCTCAAGTACCCGAGCCAATGAGCCGGCGCGCCACGCGCTCGCGCGCTGACTGGTAGCTCGCGAATGATCAGATCCTGGCGTCCTAACAACGCCGCGTAGAACCCGGTTGCGGCGCTCACGTGGGTGGTGCGCAGCTCGTATCGGCAGAAGCGTGAGCTCATGGCACGTAGCGTAGCGCGACCACTGCCAACGCCAACCAGCAGTCACGCGCGATTCGGTGGCGCTGCGCCATACGCCTTCACGTCGTGGAGAACATCACTTGGCGCACTTCGATGGCCATAGAAAGTGGCGCGCCATTGGGCCCGGGAGCTGCAGATGCGCGGCCTGCGATCTCGTAAGCTTGTTCTGCGTTTTCGACGTCGATGATCCAATAGCCAGCTAGAAACTCTTTGGCTTCCGGAAATGGCCCGTCGCTTACGATCGGTTGTGTCGACTCGCCGGAGCGCACGATGCGTGTTTGCGCAGGCGCTGTGAGCCCGTCGATCCGCACGAGCTGCCCTGCGTTTCGCAGGTCAGCGTTGAGCTTCTCCCAATAGGCCTGGTGTGCTGCGCGCGCTGCAGGCTCCCAGTGAAAGATGTCCCAATCGCCCGTTCCGCGGGGCGCGTGCATCATCAGCATGAATTTCATAGCAGCACCTTTTATAGCGCCATGCCTGCGCGGGATCTACTCGGCGGCCGCTGCGTATTGCCGGCGTAGAAAGGCCTCGATGTGTGCGGCGCAGCGCTCGGGCTCATCGATGAACGGCCAATGCCCTGCGCGCTCGATCGTGTGGATCTCGGCACCGGGAAAGTACTGCGCTTGCACGGGCGCGTAGCTCGCGGGCAGGTTCTTGTCATCGGCGCCCCAGAGCACAAGTGTGGGTGGTGCCAACGCGCGCAGTTTGTCCGCGATGTCGAGGCTGCCCGCATCACGCGCGGAGGTTGCACGGTACAGCGCGAGCATGGCGCGCTTGGTCCCCGCATTCGCACCGTCGAACATGCGATCGACGAACGCGCGAGGAAGCGGCTTGGGGTTCTCCATGTTCATGATCCAGTGGAACGCGCTGCGCGGAGCGGCGTTGAGCAGCTCGCCGAGCACAGGCATGCGCCAGAGTTGGGCATACTTGTGCCAGCGGTAACCCGGCAGAATCCCGCAGTTGATCAGCGTGAGGCTCGCGACGGAGCGCGGATGCTCGCTCGCCCAATACAAGCCCCACGGCACACCGAAGTCGTGCAACACGAGATGCGCGCGTGTGATGCCGAGCTCTTTCAATGCGCCCTCGAGATGACGTGCGTAGCCCGGCACGTTGTACGCAAAATCTCGCGGCCGATCCGCATGCCCGTAGCCGGGCATGTCCAGCGCAACAGCGCGCGCGAATGCGCCGACGCGCGAAAGCAGGTCAGTCCAATCTTCACTCGATCCCGGATTGCCATGGACGAACACCACGGCCTCCGATGCCGACTGATGTCCACCGGTACGAACCAAAGAACGAATGCCGGAAACGCTGACATGGGTGTCCATGACCGGCAGCGTGCCTGCACCCAAGTCGCGGCGGCTATGACAACGAACCTTTGTTTTCTGCCGGCGCATGCGAGACAGGGTTTGTCTCGTACGGCTCCGAGTGGGCTGCCCTCCCCAGTCTGGGTGCATACGAATCCCATTGAGGGGTGGTGGCTGTGCGCAATCGGCTCGGCGACTTCGATGCGGCCAACCTGCTCCTGATGCGCGGTCAAACGGCGGAGAGCGTGCGCAGCGCGCTGATCGCGTTGAATGAGCGCATCCGCGACAGCATGTCACAGGCAGACACGCACGCGGTGCTGGTCGTGTACTACTCCAGCCATGCTGACAGTCACGCGCTGCACTTGGGTGACAGTCAGTTGCCACTGTCAGAGCTCAGGCAGCTCGCGCGTGGCTCCGCGGCGAGCTTTCGGTTGGTTGTGCTTGACGCGTGTCGCTCGGGCTCGCTGACACGCGTGAAGGGCAGGCGGCGCACGGGCGCACTCGAGCTGACAGGTGCAGGCATGCCCAGCGACGTGCCGAACGATGGCGTGGCGTTTCTCACCGCGAGCTCGGCGAGCGAAGATGCCCAGGAGTCCGATGAGCTGGGCAGCGCGTTTTTCACCCATGCGTTCGTATCGGGTTTGTTCGGTGCAGCCGATGGCGACGGCGATGGCGAAGTCGTGCTGGACGAGGTCTACCGGTACGCGTACGAAGCCACGCTACGCGCCGCCTACCACGCACTCTCCTCGAGCTGCGTTCGAGTGAGGCGAATCGGCGGGTGAGCCGAGCCGAATGACCTCAGGCCTCGGGAGGTCTTGCAGTGCTACGCTCGCCTGCGAGGTCGAGGTAGCATGGCAGATGAGCTGATCCGAATCGCAGACGGTTTCTACAACATTCGCGGCGCTTTCAAGCTGGCAGGCTTGATCGACATCGGTACGCAAGCGTCGCTCGTGCAGCTGCAGCGCGGTGATTTTGTATTGTTAGACTCCTACCCGCTTACAGGTGAGGTAGCTCAGCGCGTGCTGTCGCTGACAGATCACGGTCGAGCCGTTCGCGCGATCCTCAACTTACATCCGTTTCATACAACCCATCTCGCAGCCACGGCCGAGCAGTTCCCGAAGGCAGAGCTGTACGGAACACTGCGCCATAAACAACAGGCGCCTTCGCTCAACTGGCAAGCGCTGCACACGGACGATCGAGCGCTGCACGATCAGTTTGCCGACGACCTATCGTTTACGGTACCGCGAGGGGTCGACCTGATCCCACACAGCTCAGCGCTGCACTTTGCTTCCGTATTGGCCGTGCACAATGCATCTCGCACACTGCATGTCGACGACACGCTCTCCTGGTCGAGCTTGCCGTTGATGAAGGGGCTGAGTTTTCACCCGACCTTGCGATTCGCGCTGCACAAACGCCCGGGCGCTGCGGCGGAGTTTCGCAGCTGGGCGGAGCAGCTCACTTCGATGTGTGCGGGGCTCCAGCAGCTATGCACAGCGCACGCGCGCAAGCTGCCTGAGCTGGACGTCAGCATCGAGCACAGCGTGAACGCGGCTCTCGGTCGCGTTTCGGGGATGCTCGACGCGCACGCGAAACGTTACGGCTGAGCTGCGTTGTCGAAGTAGAACACTTGCCAGAGCACGTCGGCTTTGTGCAGCTGCTCGCTGCGCTGATGTCCAGCTGCGACCTCGTTGACCACGTCGCTCCAGAACGCCAGCGCGTTTTCGTTTTGCACGCGCACCCTGACCTCCCAGCGACCGGGGCGCAGCGCGAACACGGCGCGCGCCGCCAGCTTGCCGAGCCCGCGCCGGCGCAGGTAACGCAGCACGAAGAACTCGCCGACATCCATCACGTCGGGGTCGGCGTCGAGGTGTGAGCCGCGGCGGAGGAGCGCGAAGCCAGCGAGCTTTCCGTCTACGCGGATGAAGTACGCCTCACGGTTTGGATCCTGCAGCCACGCGGATGTGTCCTGACCAAACCGCCCGTCGGGCCCCACCTCGATCGGCATGGTGCTGCTGAAATCGTAGGCGTAGAGCTCGAACAGGTTTGCGAGCGTGGCTTGCTGACTGGGAGTGATCTTTTCGAGCTTGGGCGGCTGGGTCATCGGTGAGCTGTTATAGCCTGTTGTAGAGTCTCGGTGATGTCGGACCGCCGTCGTGAGCATCGTGAGCATCGTGAGCATCGTGAGCATCGTGAGCATCGTGTTGCTGGTGAAGGTGAAGCTCAAAGACGGCGCGCGCACGGTGCCGCCGCGCGACGGTCGAGTGCTCCTTCGGGGCGAAACCTGCTGCGCTCGAGAGCTGGGACCAAGCCCTTTCGAGCATGTCTCGAGCCGTTTCACTTCGGCTTTCGATCGCCGTAACCCTCTTTTTCGAGGTCGCTGCTAAGCGCGGAGTCGAGGAGGCGGCGTGAGGCAGCTGGGAATGCGCCGAGGAGGCGGGCGAGCAAGCGAAATACAAATGGCTGAATGCCTTTGTCCTTGTTGCTCGCGAGGTGCTGGGCCCCGAGCTCGATGAGGTTGGGTAAGTCAGCTTGCTGGGCTGGGGGTGCTGCCTGCCACGGCTGCGCGGCGCGCAGTGCCTCGTTTGCGACGACCTTTGCCTCGATCACGCGCACGCACAGCGCGAGCTGCGGTGGCGCATCTTTCAGTGCCATCGTGGAAAGGAGCGTGGGGTCGTCGGTGACCCACGCTGTTCCATGCATGTGCAAGAGCTCGTGCCGACCAGGGATCAAAGCGGCGAGCGAGATCTGATCGCACGTCGTGAGATTGCGGAACGTGTCGATGCGCCGATTGCCTTTGCGATCAGGGATCGCGATCGTGCCGCGGTCGATCATCTTGATGAAGCCCGCGGGATCGCCACGCGGGCTGGTGTCGCTCGAGTCCGCGTCGTTCCACGTGGAGATGATCGCAAACGACGAAGACGCGAGAAAGTCAGAAGCTTCCTCGCCCACTACCGGCTCCCACAGGCGCGAACGGAGAATGCATTTCGGGCAATGAATGAAGCCCTCTGCGATGGAGACCTCGAGTCGGCCGCCAGAGCATGCCTCGACCGCGCCGTTGAGTCGGAAAGTGTCCCCTAGGCCAGGCAGCATGAACACGAAGGACACGCCGCTGCCGAGCTTGGCCGCCACGTCGCGACCGATCTCGATCGCGATGCGCTTCTCAGACAGAACGCTGACGAAGCCTGCGCGACCACCGATGATAGTCGTGTGTGGAATGCCTCGATCATCGCGATAGCCAAAGCCTGCGAGCGGTGAGCGCGCGAGCACGCGACAGGATCCTTCGTCGAGCAAGGCGATCTGTTTCATCAGTACAGCGGACATCGGCTTGCCGATGACGGCTTCGATCTCTGCGATAGCCAGTTTGCGCATCGCGAGCCAACATGGTGCCAAAGGGCTTTGACCGCATTACGAAGTCAGGTCAAAGTGTTTAGCAATCCAGACATGGCTTCGGAACGCAAAACAAAGGTCCGCGATGGTTGGACAGTGCGCGGCGAGCTGCGAAATTCGAGCGATCCGAGCGCGGTGATTGACTTTGAAGGGTCACTCGCGAACCGCTTCGTCATTGACGCGCGCGGCCGCTGGAAGACTGCCGTGGCGCGGCCTGCGAACGCTGTCGGCATGAGCATGGAGGCCGGGGGCATCGAGAGCGACTTCCACTCGCACCGGGAATCGCAGCTCATGTTCCAAGTGCGCGGCGAGCTCACGTGCGAGGCTTCGAACGCGCTCTGGATCGTGCCTCCGCAGTCGGCGCTGTGGGTCCCTGGTGGCGTAAGTCATCGCATCCGCGCGCGTGCGCCGCTCGAAGGCTACAGCCTATTCGTTCGACCGCGCGCGGGTGCGAACCTTCCGCGGGAGTGTCGTGCGGTCTCGGTCTCGGCGCTGTTTCGCGAGCTGCTGTTTCGCCTGGCGACGCGGCCCGCGCAATACGATCGCAAGGGCCCCGACGCGCGGCTGGTTGCCGTCTTGCTCGACGAGCTCGCCGCGGCGAAGGTCGAGAATCATCGCCTGCCGATGCCGACCGAGCCTCGGCTTCGCCTCTTGGTCGAGATGATCGTCGCGAATCCCGCAGACGCGTCGAGTGCGGACGCGTGGGCACGACGCGTCGGCATCGGCGAACGCACACTCAACCGACTGCTTGTCAAAGAAACCGGCCTCAGCTTCGGCCGCTGGCGCCAACAGCTGCACATCACCCTCGCGATCCAACGCATGTCACGCGGCGCCTCAGTGCAACAAGTCGCACTCGACCTCGGCTACACAAGCTCGAGCAGCTTCGTCACCATGTTCCGCAAAGCCCTCGGCACCTCCCCGGCCCGCTACATGGCCCACCGACTCATCTCCGAGTGACTGCGGAGGGACAAAACCGGGGTTGGCGCTGAGCGTCATGGTGACACTATCGCAGCGCGGGTTAGAATGGGCGGTATGGCTGGTGCGGTCGATCGCGGTGTTCGGTGAAAAAGGCTGAGCCCGGCAGGCTCGGGCTGGCCTTGTACGCCTTGCCCGCGGACATCAAGCCGCTCAGCGCTGCGCGCGGCACCATCCTCGCGTTGGACTGGCAGGCTTTTCGAGAGCTTGGCTTCTACGATGCTTACGTCGCGGCCATGCCGGCGCCGCTATGGGCTGCGTTCACGGCTGTGACTGCTGGCTCTTGGGTGCCGCTCGATTTGGTACGTGAGCACTATCGTGTGCTCGATGGCTTGCATCTCGACGACGCGATGACGCGTGCGGTCGGATTGATCGTCGGCGAGCGCGTGCACGGTGCGTTTCTCGCGACCTTGATCCGTCTAGTCGGCAAGAGCGGCTTAGTCTCGCCGTGGCTCGCGCTCGAGCAAACCTACAAGCTGTGGACGCGCAGCTGGCAAGGCGGCGGGATCACCGTCCATCGCCAAAGCAACACCGCCGCCCGCGTCACCATCGTCGAGACTCCGATCTGCCGCTCCGATTTCTTCTGCTCGAGCTTCTCAGGCGCCGTCGCAGCAGGCGTCGCGCCCTTCGGCAAAGGCACACAGCGGTGCAAACGATCAGCGCTGCGCGCACGCCTACCTCGGTGGCCTATCGCGTGACTTGGCTCGCTTGATGGTTGCCTAGTGGCTTCTTCGGCGAGGAAAAATTCGTCGAGCTGAGGTGGCTTCGCTGCTGTGCCGGCGAGCATGGCGTGGGCGCGAGCATGCACATGACGACCAGGAGCTTGCCGGTCGTGAGATACAGCCACGCGAACGCGCAGAAAACGCTGAGTGCGCGGCCAAGCGCGAGCAACGCCTGATCGACTTTTTTGCAGGGACGTCATCGGGGTCGCAGTAGCGCCGGAGCTTATCCTCAGCTCTGCGCGACGTGCATGCCCGGCCTACATGAGCGGTTGCGCCCTCCAGCATGTCGACGGAACCTGACACCGGCCGGCAGCATGCTGAATGTCTTCGCGCGGCAGCCGTGTGTGCCGCTGACAGCGTCAGCGCACATCGGACCCACACGGGCGGCGTGGGGGACCTGCTGCGCCCCACCATGCTAAGCTAATCGCATGAGGTTTATCGCGCTAGCGTGGATTGCGCTCGCGTTGACCACCGGCTGCTTGCGCTTTGGCTACGCGGCTGACCCGGGCCTGCTCGACGCGGGCTTCGACTCGGGCATGGTACGCTCGGACGCCGCGGCACCGGACGCTGGAGCTGACGCTGACGGCGGCGGAGTGTTCGACGGGGGCGGCGGTATGGACGCCGCTGTCAGCGGCACGGATGCCAACGTTGCGGCAGGCGACGGCGCTACAGATCCGCTGGATGCGGGGCTGCAGGACTCCGGAGTGCTGACAGCTAGCGACTCGGGTGCCGCTGACTCAGCCATAAGCGACTCAGGCAGCGATGCCGAAACCGATCCTCTGGATTCCGGCAGCGACTCCGGAAGCGACGCAAGCGTGACCGATCCCGGAACAACGGATCCCGTCGAGGCCAAGTGGACTGAAGACTGCCCCAATATGCCAGGCGTCTTGTTCTGTGACGACTTCGAGGACGGCTTGGCGAAGTGGGACTATCCGGTCCACGTGCGCGGCACCACCGCGGTGTCGACCGACGCCAAACACGCCGGCAGCTACTCGCTGCGCTCGACCACGAGCGCGAGCACCACGAACCAACAAGCTCAAGCGCGCCACGGCGTCAAAGTCTTCGGGCACAGGAAGTCGGGCAACCTCTGGGCGCGCTACTATTACTACCTGCCGAGCAGCGTCACGCTCACAGACAAATTTTCGACAGGTGTGATCTCGGAGTACGAGGATCCTTGGTTGGGTTTCTCAGTCTTGATCTTTCCTGACGGTATCGGACTGGAGAGCCGCGACACCTCGCGCAAGATATCGACGACCTTCCCGCGCAATGAATGGGTCTGCGTCGAGATGCACGTGGTGGTCCATGCCACGGCGGGGGTATTCGAGTTCTTCATGAACGGCGATCCCGTCGTCGGGCTCTCGGGCATCAATACTGTGCCGGCCATGGGCTACACGAGCTTCGAGGTCGGCGTGCACTACGCGAACTTCGGCCAAGGCGCGATCACCTCCTACACGGACGACGTGAAGCTCGGCACCGCCCGCCTTGGCTGCAACTGAACGCGCGCCCCTACACGTGCCGGCGAGGGCGCAAGCTGCCGGCGCGACTCTGATCAAATCCAGCTGTTTCGTTCCAGCATCGCGCGAACACGCTAGAAACACGCGCGGGGCGCCGGTGCGGAAAAGAAAACGCTCGGGGTCGTGCGGATGCGCAGGGGCTCGCGGTCTTTCCTGGTATCTGCAAGGAGGGTCGATGAAACTGCATTTGAACACGTCTCATGGGGCACAGCTGGTTCTGCTGCTGGCGAGCGCATGCGCGACGCCGCTCGCGCCCCAGGACTATCGCGGTGAGGTGGTGTTTAGGGCGGAGGGCGTGGTCGAGAGCCCGTCACGCAATCAGACATGGAACGAGCTTCGGCCTGCCCTGGCCTATCTGTCGGAGACGCAGCTGACTTTGGTCGATTCGATCCATGTCCGCCCGCTGGATGCGACTGGCATCAGCGGCAGCTTTCAGATCGAGCTGTTCGACACGCCGCCGGACGAGGTGTGGACCGACTTCGAGCAGCACGCGGACTGGGGGCGCATCGCGATCGCTTTGGTCGTCGCTGTGCCCGAAGACCATCCGTCACGCTTGGAACGCCGGCGTTCGGATTTCTGGAATGGTGTATGTCAGGACGACGCGCCGTGCGCTTGCGCTGACGGGGAAGCGCTGCGCGATCTCGAATACTCCTTCGGCACAGAACAGCCCGCGCACTATCACGAGGTCCTGTGCTGTCCCGAGCCTGACAGCGCCGATGATGCCTGTGAGGTTGTGAGCTCGGAAGGTGAAGCTTGGGTCAAGGATGAGCCGGCGCTGCCAGTGGCTGCAGTGGTCCAGGATGTCTTCTTGTTCTACATCGAGCGCGCTGCGCCCGCGGGCAGTGCGATGGCGCGCTATCTGTTCGACTCCGATGAGTTCGGTTTAGACGCTGGTTACCACCTTGTGCGCGTCACGCCGCGCGTGCAGTCGAGCGATCTCATGGAAGAGTTTGACTACGAAGTGGTCGACCCCGACGACGCTCAGCTGATCTTTCAGCAAGACGTGTTGCCTTGGGGTGTCAATCTGTGAAGCGGGCCGGGGCCGACGTGGAAGCGTTGTATCGCAAGCATGCACCGGGTGCCTTTCGGCGCGCCCGGTGCATCTTGCGCAGCGATGCCGATGCACACGAGGTCGTGCACGATCTGTATGTGTGGCTGTTGGAGCGCCCCGAGCAATATGCTGAGCATGCTGATCTGACAGGATATATGTACAAAGCCGTCACGCATGCGTGTTTGAATCGTCTGCGCAATCAGCGCACGCGCAGCCGACTGCTCCAAGAAGAGAGCGCGCTGAGCCGGCTCGGTCCCGCGGCTACCGCTTCGCTCCAGCCAGAGGAGAGCGCAGCGCTGTTGTCAGAGCTCGCGCGCATGCCCGACACCCTGGCCTCTGTCGCCATCTATTACTACGTGGACGGGATGACTCACGACGAGATCGCACTCCTCCTCGATTGTTCGCCGCGCCATGTCGGAAGTCTGGTCGCCCGGTTGCAGGGCTGGTCGCTCAGGGAGTGTACGTCATGACCGAACATGTCTCTGATATCAGCTTCGATCGCGCGTTCGTAGAGGAACTGTCAGACGACGAGGCGCAGCGCGTCGAGCGACACGTCGCGCAGTGCGCGCGCTGCCGTGAGCGGCAGAGCTATTTGGCGGAAGACCGCGCTGCATTTCTTAAAGCAGCGCCATCGTTCCAAGCGTATCGCGCCGCTCGCGGGCCAGCTAAGAAGCGCAGCCTGTGGTGGCCGCTCGCAGCGGCAGCTTGTGTGTTGCTTGCGTCTTCGCAGGTCTTGTTCCCGCGCGCCCTCACACGCATCAAAGGCAGCGAGCAGATCGGCTTCTACATCAAGCGCGGCGCGCAGGTGACACGCGGCCTTCCCGATCAAGTCGTCAAGCCTGGCGATGTTCTGCGTTTCACCTATTCCTGCAGCGAGCCAAAGTACTTCGCGCTGATGGGCCGCGATGCACAGAGCGCGGTACTGTTTTATCCGGTGGCGGGTCAGGCCACGAAGCTGCCAAAGGCTGCGGACGAGCCGTTCGGTTTTGGCATCGAGGTAGACGCGCAGCCGGGCGCAGAGCACATCTACGCGCTGTTTTGCACCGAGCCGGTGGCGCTCTCGCCGATCGTGAGCACGCTGGACCGGACCGCCAAGCTGGAGGCACCTCACAGCTGTGTGGTGCGCGAGCTGCAGTTGCGTAAGGTCGTTCCGTGAACGTCAGATTCTTGCTTGTTTTGTCACTCTGCCTGCTCTTCCCGTTCACGGTTCAGGCGCGCGTGGAGCGCTACGCGCTTGTGGTCGGCAACCAGCGCGGCGCGGCGGAGCAACTGCCGCTGCAATACGCGCTGCGCGACGCTGAGCGTATGTACGAGGTGCTGCGCGATCTCGGAGGCTTCGATCCCGCACACATGGTGACGCTGAGAAACACCTCGGCCGAGAGCATGCGCGCTGCGCTGATCGATTTGAACGACAAGATCCGTCAGGCGAGAGATCAGCCTGACACTCAGGTTATATTGGTTGTGTACTACTCAGGGCACGGCGATGTGCAAAAGCTTCAGTTGGACGGCACGGAGCTGCCGTTGCCGGAGCTCACGCAGCTCGTGCGCGGCTCGGCGGCCGACTTCCGGCTGTTGATCCTGGATGCCTGTCGCGCCGGCAGCATCACGGAGACGCGGGCCAAGGGTGGACGCGTCGTCGACCCGTTCGCGCTGCCGACAGATCAGCTTCCGGGCTCGGGGCTCGCGTACCTAACTGCCAGCTCGGCCGATGAAGACGCGCAAGAGTCGGACGAGATCCAAGGCTCGTTCTTCACGCAGGCGCTGGTGACAGCGCTGCTGGGAGCGGCCGACCAGAACAACGATGGTGCGGTGTCGCTCGATGAGGCGTACCGCTATGCTTACGATGCTACGCTGCGCGCCACTACGTTGTCAGAGTCCGGGCTGCAACATCCGACCTTCCGCTACGATCTACGCGGTCAAGGTGGCTTGATCTTGAGCCGGCCACGTGAGCACGCGCGCGACCGCGCCATGCTGCGTTTTCCGGCGGCGCTGCCCGCGCTGATCATGCGCGACGATGGCCAGGGTGCAGTCGTCGCGGAGCTACGCAGCTCGGAGTCTGCGCGCACGCTGAGTCTCGCGAGCGGTCGCTACTACGTGTGTCTGCGCGGCCAGGACGTATTGTACGAGACTGAGATCGTCGTGGAAAACGGGGTGTCCCGCGAGCTCCGCTTGTCGGACATGCGTCAGGTTGCGTACGCGCGGCTCGTTCGCAAGGGCGGCAGCGCTCGGCGCTCTGCATACTCGCTGTACCTTGGTCCGCTGGCTCGCAGCACGCTCGAGAGCAACGGAAGCCTGTGCTTGGGTGGTGCAGGCGCGCTTGCGGTCGAGCTCGCGCAGCTCAGCCTGCGCTTACAGTTGAGCGGCTGCGGTGCGTCGTTCGCCAACTCGCCGCTGCAAGCCCATGTCGGTCAGTACACCGCGCAGCTGGCCGGCTTTCACACGTGGGACATGCCGGTACTCTCAGTCTCACTCGGGCTCGGCGCAGGGCTCTCGCTCTTCCGACAACAGTTCGAGACGCGCGGCAGAGCGCCGGATCGCAGCGCAGTGTTTCCGTTCATCATGCTGGCCGCTGCAGTGGAACGGGATCTGACGTCCAGCACGTTCTTGCGGCTGGAGCTTGTCGGCGAGACACATTTTCTGCGGCTGCGCGGCGATGCGAGCGCGCCTGTCGACGCGGCGACGAACTTCGCTGCCAGCGCGACGCTCGCATTCGGTCTGCGCCTCTAATCTGAGCTCACCGTGAGGGTAAAGGTCTTGCGGCTTGCCTCGCTGACAGTCAAGTCGAGCTGGATGGATGTGTCACTTGCAATGCTCGCGTCGATCGCGAGCTGTGGAAGCTCGTCAGTTTGATCGCAGTCGCCGGCGCGGCTGAGCGCGCTCGATCCACACGCCGTCGCACCGCTCTCGATGTCTCCGAAGTAGACCGTGTTGTTTGTGATGCTCACACCTTCTTGCGTCGTCGAAAGCACACCTGTCACCATCTCCGCGACGATCGATCCTGTGTTGCGCATTGAAACAGACAGCTGTGCGCGCTCGCCGGGCGCGATCGAGCCATCGCCATCTATCACCCGCAGCGTGGCCGCTCCGAGCGCGGGCGCCAGCTCGTCCTTCGCGTAAATGGTCGTGCTCGAGTCGCCCAACGCATCGTTGGGACCACATTTGTAAGCCCCCGCTTCTTGCCAGCTCGCCTCGCACACAGTTGTGTCTCCACACACTGCGATACGCGGAAAGCCGCCGACACAGCTCCCTATCAGCCCGTCCGAGCAGACGACACCTGGAATGTCCATGCCGGGCTCGCACTCGAGCTGCGGCTTGGCGCGCAGGTCGCCGCCACAGGCTGCAAGGCCGCCGCCAAAGGCTGCAAGGCATAAAAGCCATACACTGTTCGCTGGGCTGGACCAGTTCATCGCGGCTCCTTTGCTTCACCACATGCCGTAGCCTAGGAACACGCCACCAAACCACCCAGTCGGCTTGGAGGTCAGTGCGGTGCCAGAGATCAGCAAGCCTTGTTGCGTGGAACCAGACTCCGGGCGGCCCACCCTCACCTGCATCGCAAGGCGAGCACCACCGGCTGGGCCCACCTCAGCGGCTCGCACACGATCGCAGATCAAGTTGCCGGTGCCATCGCCCACCGGATTCTCGCAGTGCTCCCCGAGCCAGGTCAGCCCACCGAGCGCATCTGCGCTCATCGAGAAGAGCTTCGTACGTGCGAGCTCGATGCCCAAGCCGGCCGCGCCCGACACGCCGTAGGTCGGTCGCGGTGACGGGTTCTGCGACGTGGTGTCTGTATCCTGGAAGTTCGAGGCCGCGCCCAGGACAAGACCTGTGAGTCGAATATAGTCGCCGAAGCGCATACCGATCGCGCCCTCGCCGAACAGCACATAGGCGTCGTAAGCCGAGCCGCCGCCCACGCCGACCGCAACGGAGCCGATCCCGTGAACCAGCGCCTCGTCGGGGTCTGCTGCGTCAGGCGTAGCGGGCTCGGCCGTGTCTTGCTCAGCGTTTTGTGTTCCATCCCAGCGCGCAGCAAAAGAGTGTGACGGCGTCGCGCGGCCCTCGGGCACGAGTGCGTTTGCCTCGGGATACTGCGTGAACTCGGGCGCCGGCTCGGTGCCGTCGGTGAGCACGAAGTCTTTGTCACCACTGTCTAATGTTGGATGCTGTACGCGACCATCGCGCAGCGTCGCCTGCAATGTGTCACTCGAATAGTCCACAGCCTCACGCGCGGTGACTCGACCATCTTTATTGACATCGGCCCAGCCACGCAGCGCGCCGAGCATGAGATACGAGAACGCGGGCCGCAGCGGATGAGTATCCTGCAAGTGGCCCGCTAGCTCGTCGCTGCCAGCTGCAGTCATCACAGTCACGTGCGCGGGTGCGGCGCTGTCGATGCTCGCGCCCGACGCCAGACCTTCGACCAGCGGACCTTGATCCGTGCGCCCCGAGAACGACGCGTCGATGATCGCGATGCCTCTGACACCATCTTTCGCGCGCGAGCCGAGCCGCCGGATGAGCTCCGAGCGATGCAGGCTGCGCTGCTCGAGCCCCTCTGCGGTCGCGCTCGCATCGTACCCAGCGAGCAAACCATCGCCGGCCTTTTGGCTCGGTGCACCGTGCCCGATGAACACGAACCACACGCGCGCGCCTTTCTTCGCCTTCTTGACTAGATCACTGAGCGTCGTCCGAATCTTGTAGTCGACAGCATCACCGTTCTTGAGGAAGACGATGTTGCGTCCCTGCACGCCGACGGACTGGCGCATGAACTGGTACCAATCTTCAGCGCTCGTGCGCGCGCCGGGGATCCGCGCGAGGTTGTAGTACTGTTCGATCCCAACGATCAGCGCGGCATCTTTCGAGCCATCGATGTCCAGGACCACGGGGTCCAGCAAAGCCAGGTCCGGCCACTCTGCGTAGGCAGGGCAACAAATGAGCCAGGCACCGACAAGCGCCAGAGCTCTGCTCAGCCGACATCGACTTCTCACCGCGACCCCCCGCAGTGGAGCTGACATGCCAACAAAGTCCGCCCAGGTGGGAGCAGGCCTACCCTCCGGATCGACTAGCAACATGGGTCCCCCATACTGGCCAGCCCATCAAACAGTCAAACACGGGCCAAACCGCAACCCCGCATCGGATCCTACAACCAACAACTTGAGCTTACCAGCGTTCTCGCTGCCGCTGACGGCGGCGAGTGGGAAGTGGCGTTTGAGCCGGAACGAAGATTGATCGCCAAGGAGCGCCAGGAGCGCCGAAGAACGCCAAGTGAGCCAGAGGATGCTCCGCTGTTTTACGCAGAGGCGTGTTCTTGCGTGTTACCAGCACTGCGCGACGTCTAGGTCGTCGACCTTCTTGCGTTCGCACATCTTGCCGAGGGCCATGTCGACGAAATCCATGTAGTCGCTGACGTCCGTGAACATGATGGTCCAGTCGGGCCCGGCGCAGGTTCCTCCAAGCCCGCGCCCACCTGCGCCGGTGGGAACGATCGCTTGATTGATGCCGTACAGGATCGCGGCCGTTTTCTCGACAAACGCGGGGCCGCCCGAGTCGCCTGAGCAGAGCCGCGCTTCGCCCGCCTTGCCGTTCAGGTTGCCGCGACCGTCTGCCGTAACGGTGATCGTCTCGCGCTCCGGAATGCCGCGCAGCACCCCGGCCGCGCCGCTGCCTCCGCCGCTGCCGAACCCGTACAAATGCATCTCGACTGAAGCGGGTACCTTGCCCGCGTGCAGCACGAAACGCCGCTCGGGTGTGGCCCAATCGACGGGTTTGCCTAGGTCGATGATCGAAACGTCGAGCGACATGTTGCTGCCGGAGCGCTTCACAGAAGCCTGAAACATGTGGCTGCCGCCGTTGTCCCAGGTCGGCGCGCTGACATCCAAGCTTACATTGCCATCGCTCGCATAGCAGTGTGATGCCGAGATCAAGTGGCGATCGCTGATGAATGCCGCTGTACACAAGCCGCGACCGCCGCGCGTCATCACGATGCCTTCCCACTGTTGTCTGCAGCCTGCGCCGGAGACAGGGACGCCGTCGTCGACCTGGTTCGAGAACGGCAGCGGACAAGGCGCACCAGGGGCCGTTGCGCCCGTCCCCGCAGCAGCTGATGCCGTACCCGCGCCGCCCGCTGCGCCCGCGCCTCCAGTGCCCGCTTGCGCGCTCGCAGCGCCTCCTGTCCCAGCCGCTGTGCCTGCTTGGCCGGCGCTGCCGCCGACGCGCGGAGCTCCCGCGGCACCCGCGCTAGGCAATGCCGCTGTGCCCGCTGTACCTATCGCCGTTGTACCGGCGGCCGGCGTGATGCCGCGGCCAGCTGCACCATTCTGCAGCCCGGTTGGCGCCCCTGCGGTTGCGCTAGATCCCGAGCCCGCAGGCCCTGCTGCGCTTTGACCGCTTTGTCCCGGTATTGCGAGTATCTGGTCATCGGTTGTGGATATTGCTTCGGGGCTGCAGCCAACAGCTACGACGCAAATCACGCAGATGCCTGAGAGAAAACGCGAACGTGCACGGCGCATCGGACCTCCGCCGCCTCAATGCCCCGAGCCTGTGGACCCTTGGCGAATTGTTGCGGAGGCGAGATCCCATCAAAACAGACGTTACTCAGAGCCGCCCTGGCCCACGGGTTCATGTCCGAACGTGATCGGATAGTCCACGCTCACGATGCCGTCCTCTGGCACAGGGAACTGCATCGTGCGCCTGACATCGTCGACGCATTGTGCGAGCTGCGCGAACGCTACCGGCTCCGCGGCAGGCTCAGATTTGTCGATGGTGCTGCCGTCGATCGTTCGGCCATCACGACCGATGACGAAGCTCATATTGACGTTGACGGAGCGCAGTGTTTTATCGACGCGCTCGAAGCAGCCGCGAAGCTGCGGGAAATAGCCGCGCATCGTCGTACGTATCACGTCACGCGAAAGGCTTTGACTCGTTCCCTCTCGGGCTTCCAAGACCGCGCGACGTTCATCGTACGGTGGCGTGAGCAGCGTCGGTGCCTCGACGCTCACTGTGCCGCTCGTCGGGCGTGGAAACGTCCGCTGCATCAGCGCGGCGTGCAGGCAGGGCTCGAGCTGTGGATGGTCTGGCACCGAAACGCGTCCGCTGCTGACTCGACCGCGCTCGTCGATCTCGAACGACAGCTTCACCGGCAAGTTGGATCGTGGCGCAGTCAGCCCTTCATAACAGCTCAACATCGGCTGCGGCTTCGTGAACAAAGCTTGTTCGACCTGCTCCACGGTGAGGTTCCCGCGAACTGTCGGGTGGTCGCTGGTGTTGCCTTGCGTCTGTCCGATGGAGTTGGGTGCGAGGAAAACCAGGCTGCACAAGCCGAGGCCAGCAAGCACGAGCCACGGCGCGCTGCGCCGGGGGTGTGAGCGATCAGAGTTGATCAACATGTCGACTCTCCTTTCGAGTGCGGTGTCAGCCATCGAGATCAATGACCCGTAGGGGCCGTGTCTCGTCGACTCCATGTGTTGCGCGATCGTAAGCAGAAAGCGCGCGTATTCGAGCGAGCGTGAGCCTGCGGCTGCCTCGTCCGCACGCGCTTCGCGCGCTACGCGGATCTCACTCGCGAGTGGCCGCAAGCTCGGATGGCCTGCGAAGCAGCGCTGCGCGAAGTCGATCAAGTAGATCGCGCGTGTGTCGTGCCGGGCCACGTGGCAGAGCTCGTGGCGCAACACAAAATCTAGCTCGTCGTCTCCTAGCTCGCAGGTGCTGGCGCTGATCACGATGACGGGCGCTATCGCGCCGTACGTGAACGCGGCAGCGTTCCGGTCCGCGACGCGGATCGGCGGCGTGTGCAGGCCGAGCTCAGTAGCGATGCGCGTTGCGCGCTCGAGCACACGGCCCGGCGCGCTTGCGGCCCCGCGGTACTTGCGGTCGAGGCGCAGCTGGCCCAAGAGCGAGCTGCTCAGGCCGGTCGCTAGCAGCAGCAACCAGCTGCCGCCAATGGCGGCGAAGATCGAGCCCCATGGTAGCGCGGGCCAGGCGTTTGTTGCCGAGCTGATCAGCGGGCCCACGAGCTCGCGCACGAAAACATCTGAGTCGCTAGAGATCACGTCGCTGCCTGGCCGGAGCAGCGAGAAGACTGAGGCTGACGCGCTGCGCACCAGCGGCATGAAGAGCAGCATCGTGGCGATCGCGAGCGCGGCCAAGAGCGCGCGGTAATACACTGCGGGCTGCGCGTCGCGGCTGCGACGCGCGAGCTTCACGAGCAGCGGCAGCGTCGCCCAAGCGAGCACGACACCAATTCCGAGGCGGGCTATCCACTCAAGCGCCATGGCCTTTGCCTTTCTTCGTCCTCGCTGGCGCTGCCGCTTTGGGTGCGCTCAAGCGCGAGTCGATCAGCTCGCGCAGACGCTCGAGGTCGGGCTTCGACCACTTCTCTTCCTCGAGCAGTCCGACCACAAGCTCGTCGGATTGTCCGCCGAATAGGCGATCTATCAGGTCGCGTACGTGATGGCGGCGTGCTGCGACCGCTTGTACGAGTGGCTTGTAGACGTGCGCGCGCCCGCCGTCTGGATGCGGCTCGTGCTGCACGTAGCCCTTCTTCTCTAAGATCCGCAGCATCGTGAGCACACTCGTGTACGCGACATCGCGCTCCAGGGCTTCGACGACGTCGTGCACGGTGGCACCGCCGGAACGCCAGAGCACGGCCATGATCTCGGACTCGGCGCGGGTCAGTATGGGCGGTTCGTTCGCACGCGTCTTCATTACTAAGACGTTAGTACTAAGGTCTTAGTAGATCAACCCGTCCCGTTGATTTTAGTCCGCGTGGCGCTTATGGCCGCACGCCGCTAGCCAGGATCGTCAACATGAACGCCAAGACGGCGAGCAGCGTGCGCAGCCAATGCCAGCGTGCCCACCGCGTCAATTCGCTCGCGACTTCGCGCAGTTCGATGGTCGCGTCAGCGAAGCTCGCGTTGGCCTTTTTGAAGTACAGCCCGAAGCTCAGCAGGATTGCGAGTAGCGCACCCGCGGCTCCGAGCCAGGAACTTGTGTAGCCGCGGGTTCCGTACGCTGCGGCCACACCGGCCGAGATAACGAGCGCACACGACGCAACTTCGAGCGGGCCGAAGAACCGCAGGAGTGGCTGCGCTTGGCCGCGGTAGTGCGCGAGAAAATCAGCCGGTGAAAGCGCGCGCCAATACGGCACCAGTAGGCAGGCCTCCGCGAGCAACGCCCCCGCCATGAGCCCGGTGGAAAGAACCGCGGTCAGTGACAAGACAAACTCGACTGTCTGCATCCTATCCCCCTCGAGCGTTTGTTTGCTAAGCGTCTCAAGTTTTTGACGCTCAGCGTGGCTACTGCGAGCCGTGGCACTGGCGCGTACGCTGCGCCCGGCCCACGCTAGCTCCAGCGAGGCTTGTGCGTGCGCGTCATCGCGCACCGTGACTGCATACCTGCGGAGGATGCGCGCGCGTTCGTCACACCCGAGCAGCAGACCGAGATCACTGGCTTCGACGTGCTGCTTGCGGTCACCGAGCTCGACCACGCGCTCGAGCAAGCGCGCGCGGTCCTGTTCGCTCAGCGCGATCCCAAGCTGCTCGAGATTCTGTTCGAGTGAAGCTCGACCAGCGAGCTTGCCGAGCGCGTAGCTGCGCTGGCGCCCTACCCGTTCCGGCGACAGGCGGCTCGCATACAGCTCGCCCTTGCGATCCCCATCTGCATGGATGCCCGCGGTCTGCGTGAACGCGTCGCGGCCTACGATCGGCGCGTTGTCAGCGAGCACTTTGCCGCTGCACGTCTCCACGAGCCGCGCGACCTCGCACAGCGTCTGTTCGCGCACGGACGTACGAACCGCGGCATGATCATGGAGCGCCAACACGACCTCGCACAGGCGCGCGTTGCCCGCCCGCTCGCCGAGGCCGTTCACAGTCGTGTGCACGCCGCGCGCGCCGGCGCGGACCGCGGCCAGCACGTTGGCCGTGGCGAGACCATAGTCATCGTGGCCATGAAACTCGAAGCACGCTTCGGGAAACGCGCTGATCATCGCACGCACTTGCCGCTCGACATCCTCGGGCGCGAGCACTCCCAGCGTGTCTGCGAGAAACACTCGCTTCACGCCGCCACCGAGCAAGCGCCGGGTGAGATCGAGCACATACGCCGGATTCGCCGCGAACCCGCGCGAGAAGTCCTCCAAGTACGCGCCCGCGACCACCACCTTGCAGCTCTCAGCGGCACGCAAGCTGGCTTAAGGCCGCGGTAGGACCGCGGCCTTGTGGGTGATGCGCTGTGCTAGCAGGCGATCAGCCCAGGCCGCAGCCTGTGCTGATAATAATCCTGCCGATGCGCGCAGCGAACATAGGCCCAAACACTATGGCGCAACGCAGCTGTGCGCAACGGGCTTGCTCGATTCACAGGGAGTCAGGGCGCTGCTGGCATTCCGCACAGACCGACGCTCTCAGCGGCGGGACCCTCGGCGTCGTTGGCCCAGCTCGCTTGCCAGCTGCCCATGCCGCCGAGGTCTGCCGTGGGCTCTGGCCACTCGTCGGAAGGCAGCTCTTTCACCGTCCACATTCCGTTGGTGAAGCTGGACGTCGCCGCGTCGTAGTTGGCAGGTGCGTCTCCCTCGAAACGAAACAAGACCGTCGCGACATCGTAGCAACCATTGCGCAACAGCCCGCGGAACGTCCCGCGTGAACAGTCGAGGGTGCCCCCGAAGTCGATCTCGAAGCGAATCGCCACCACCAGCGGATCCTGGCTCCCGTTCGATGATTCGTTGCCGGTGGAGAACGGATTGGAATAACCGCGGATCTTGCCGCCTTTGACCGTGAAGTCGGCGCAAAACTCTTCGTCGCTGCGGCAGTTGCGGGGAATGCTCTCCAGCCAAAACTCCAGGCCGGGTCGACCCATCGATGGCGTCGCAGCGATGGTGAGCGGGAGTGCTCCGTTGCCCAGCACCGCCGCGTTGTACATCCCACCGAATGAGCCGACATAGTGGCCTGGCTGACAGCTGCCGGTCGGATTCGCGGCCGGGCGTCCCGGCTCGATCAGAATCGTGGTGCTGTTCGATGTGCCCGTGCCCGCAGCGGCCGCAGTAGTAGCCGTATTGGCCGTGGCGGCAGAAGCGGCTGCGACAGTCGTCGCGGCTGAGCGACTGTCGTGCGATCTGAACAAGTCCACTTCTGTGGTGCAGGCGACCTCCAGGGCTTGCAAGCATGCCACGGGCACCACCCACCACCGCCGTGGAGCGACCTGGCAACAGCTCAAAGCGCTTTCATTTACCAGCCCCATCACCACACCGCGCGCGAGAGAACGGCCCGCACCCTGAGCATACAGGCTCATGGCGTTGTTTCGACCGAAGTGTGCCGCACTGAAGTCGTGAGGCAAACCGATGTCCCAACCTGCGGCAGCCGCAGTGCTCTAAAATGCGGTAATTAGTCAACGGCGGCGGTGCAGGACTCGCTCCGCAAGCTCCGCGGTTGGTCCATTCTGGCAATCAGGAGGGGCCGAGACGCACTCGCTCCAGGAACCCCCGGGTGTCAGCGCGCCGACTGCGCAGCTGTTGGCTGCAACGCAACCCACGCATGCAAAATGGTCGTGGACGGAGCACCGTTTGTCCCGCCAGGACATCGCCGCGATTAGGATCGCGCTGCTTCGCGACGTATAAGGCCTCACAGCGCGCATCACGTGCGTGCAAGCGAGCGGCAACGACACCTAACAATGCGCCTGACTGTTAGGTGCATTGAGATTAGTCAGCGCGCTCGTCAGTCATTACGGGAGGCGAGATGATGGTTATGCGCAGTGACAGATCCGCTACGTGCGCCATGACCGTGGCACTACTCCTGGCCGCTTGCTCATCGCCACAAAAAGGCTCGTCTTCACGCATCGCGGGTCCACGTCAAACGACAAGCAGCACACCCGCGGCCGCGGGCTCAGGGACCCTCAGCACATTCCCGAGCGCGGCGTCATCGACCTCGCCGGGCTCACCCGTGCTGCAAGCCCCCATCATCACCGGCGCCGCGGGCTCGGGCTTGAAAGACGGCCAATGTGCGAAGCAGAACATCGTCGTCTCGCGCGTCGTGCCTACCATTTGGCTCGTGATCGATGGCTCCGGCAGTATGCTCGGCCCGCTCGGGCTCAGCAATCCGCAGTCGCGTTGGTCTGCGCTGTACGATGCGCTGATGAACGCGGACGGCGGCATCGTCAAGGCGCTCGAGCAAGACGTGCAGTGGGGCGTCGTGCTCTATGACGGCCCACCGCCAGGCGGCATGTCGCCGCAGGTCGCGCTGCCAGACGGCGGCATCAAGACCTTCCCGCCGGCCGATACATGTCCACGCGTGGTCGTCGTGGAGCCGAAGAAAGCAGCGTTCGCGGACATCGCGCAGGTGGTCGGCGTCGATCCGCTGGGTGGATCTACGCCCACGGACAAGGCGCTCGAGGTCGTCGCAAATCACCTGCCGGATACGGGCAGCCAAGTGCTCGACACGCGGGTCTATCCAACGATCGTGGTGCTCGCGACCGACGGCGAGCCGAACGACTTCTGTACGCTCGATCCGATCTTCGGCTTGCCGATCGGTGGCGATGTTCGGCCGAAGGTGATCTCCGCCGTGGAGCGGATGGAGTCTGCCAACGTCAAGACCTACGTGATCTCGCTGGCGGGCGAAGATCAAAACCTCACGGCGCATCTCAACCGCGTCGCATCTGCTGGCGGCACTGGCATGCCACCGTTCTTCCCGACCACCAAAGATCAGCTCGTTCAAGCGTTCAAAGACATCATCGGCCCGGAGACCGCGTGTGATGTAGTGCTGAACGGTTCGGTCAAGCCCGGCATCGAGTGCATGGGCAAGATCAAGATCAACGGCCTCGAGCTGCCCTGCAACGACCCGAACGGTTGGGCGCTCAAAGATCCGTCGACGGTCTCGATCCAAGGCAGCGCGTGCCAGCAATACAAGATGGATCTGAGCTCGGTGCTCGAGGCGGACTTCCCGTGCGAAGTGATCGATCTAAACTAACAATTGTTATGAGTTTGTAGCGTTATGCGCTCCGGATTTGCGCAGTTGGGGCGATGGTTCGCTCGGAACGAGCGTTGATTTCGCAGCTTAGTTGCAAAGCCTGGATGCCTAGGGGATCGGCGCAGTATACCGTTCCGGCCAACTTAGGTCGTTCCGCGCTATGCAACTTCGCTCCCGTCGTCTTTTCCAAGTTTCATTCTTCCGTCTGATCGCGCTCTTGTGCGCCTGCTCGCCCTTGTGGCTCGCCGCCTCGGCCTATGCGCAATCGGACCAGATCCTCGTCGTCAGCGGTGAAAAGGTTTCGGACAACCTTTCCGAAGCCGTGAGCGAAGCGCTCGGTGATGTGGGCTCGGTGATGAGCCCATCGAGCTACACAGGTAAGCTACGCGGCCGCGAGCCCGACAGTGAGGAGGCGTTGACGAAGGTCGCGCCGCAGACGGGGGCGTCGCTGATCGTTGTGCTGCAGCTCGCGCGCAGCAAGCTCAAGGTCGAGCTGCGCAGCGGGCGCGATGGCGCCATCGTCGGTCGCACCGGCCTCCCTGGGCGGGCCAAGCGCCCGACGCTGGCGAAGCCCGCGCGCAAGAAGCTGATCACGGCGGCTAAACGTGCGCTGAAGAAGATCGGCCCGATGCCGGCAGCCAAACCCGCGAGCACGCGCGATGTGTTCCCAGACGAGTCTGAGTCCGAGCCGGAGCAGCCCTCGCGCGCCGCGGCGCCTGCGCGTCAACCCGCGAAGCCTGCGCGTCAAGCTCAGCAGGAAGAGGCTCAGGAAGAAGACGAAGAGGAACAAGAAAACCCCTTCGGCACCGCAACCGAAGAGGAAGAATCACCTCGCGATGCGGAGGCAGCATCGACCAGCGACGACGGCATGGTGATCCGTTTACACGCAGGCCTCGGCCTCGGCACGCGCGCGATCCTCGTGCCCACGCCACCGATGAGCGGCCGTGGCAACCGCATCGATACGTCGTACGTGCCGGCGCTCGACATCGGCGCCTCGCTGGAGCTGGGCCTCGGACCGAAGTGGCGCCTGCGTTTCCTCGCCGATTACCGCACCGTCTTTGGTTTGAGCGCAGGCTACCTGACGCCCGCCAACGTGATGACATCGAGCTCGCTCAGCTCGCACAGCTTGATCGCCGGCGCGAGCGTCGGTCATCTGAGCGACGGACGTGACAGCTTCGGCGTACACATGTTCCTCGGTTGGGCGTATCGCAGCTTGTCGCCTGACCAACCGAGCCTGCCCGGCGCGAGCATTCACGGTCTGGTGCTGCGCCCTGAGCTAGAGATCCCAATCGCCAATCGCATGCTCACGCTGCGCTTGGCGCCCGAGCTCATCTTGATCGTCGCGCCGAATGCGACGTTGCCGATGAACGACAACGGTCTCGCGAAAGCTGTGGGCATTGCGCTCGGCATCGAGGCCTCGATCGATCTGCACATCAGTAAGATGATCGGTCTCTCGCTGCAGTTCCGCGAGTCCCGCGGCTCGACCGCGAGCGGCTGGGCCGGGCAATCGGCCGTGGAAAACGAACGCTACATCACGCTGCGCTTGCTCGTGCAGTTCTAGGTCTCCACGGGAAAAGCCATCTCGATCACCGCGCCATCGAAGTCCTCGTTGCGCGGTGGTTGCAGGAAGGACAGATCATGTTTCGTAGACCGGGGGCTGCGATGTGCGCGACTCACGTTTTCGGGTGCTCGCGCGCACCACACGCCCGCGCGCGAGCTCGATGATCTGGTCGGCGTCGGCGATGGTCTCGAGGCGATGTGCGATCACCAGCACCGTAACGTCGCGAAACTCGCTGCGAACCGTCTCTTGGATCAAGCGATCGGTCCGCACGTCGACGCTTGCGGTCGCTTCGTCGAGCACGATCACACGGGCTTGCATGAGCAGCGCACGGCCCATGCAAAGTAGCTGACGCTGGCCCTGTGAGAAGTTGTGGCCATGCTCTGCGACCGGTGCTTCGAGCGCGCCGGGTAGCGTGGACACGAGCGCGTCGAGGTGCACGCGCCGCAGCGCAGCCCAGATTTGCTCGTCGCTGCAGCTGCCGAAGCGGTCGAGGTTCGAGCGGATCGTGCCGGCAAACAACGTGGGATCTTGCGGGATGATCGCAAACGCGCGGCGCAAGCGCTGCAATGGAATCGACGCGACATCGACGCCATCCACGCGGATCTGCCCGCGTTCGAGCGGGATGAAGCGATAGAGCGCCTGCGAGAGCGTGCTCTTGCCGGCGCCGGTGCGGCCGATCAGGCCCACCTTGCTGCCGCCTGCGACGCGAAACGAGACGCCGTCGAGCACCTTGGGCAGGTGCACCGCGTAGCGCGCGCTGACATCGCAGAACTCGACCGCGCCGCGCGTCGGCCAAGCCGTGCTCGCGGGCAACGCCGGTGCGGTGGTGTCAGGCTCGGGCTGTAAGCGTGCGTAGTGCTGCAAGCGCTCCGCCTGCGTCATGTAGTTTTCGACTTCACTCAGCGCGCGCACGGCCCAATTCAGCGCGCCCCACAAGCCGAGCGAATAGCTGAGCACGAGACCCGCTGTGCCTGTGCTCATGCGCCCGAGGTGGGCGAGCAGTACGATCGCGAGGCACGTGCCGAGCGACAACACGCCGCCGATTAGACCCATGCGCGCACCGAACCAGCGGTTGAGCCGGATGTTGCACCAGTGCATGCGCTGGTAGTGCTCGAGGATGCTGTAGAACTGCTCGAGGAAGAAGCGCTCGCGCCCGAACGCGTGGATCACGTCGAGGCCGGTGACGACCTCTTTGAACTGTGCGTAGCGCGGTGAGCGCGCGATCGACTCGAGCCTTCGAGCCTCGCGCGCGGAGCGTCGGAAGTCGTGCTGCACGCGGTGGTAGACGACGAAGACCGGCAACGCGAGCACGAGCAGCATCGGCACGACGCTGAAGATCAGAAACAGCGTCGTGAGCAGGTTGGCCCCGGTCCGGCACGCCTGCTCGATGCTCCACGAGAGCTCATCGTCGACCACTTCCAGATCGCGCGCGAAGCGGTTCAGGATGCGGCCAGTCGGCGTCGAATCAAAGAAGCGTAGCGGTGCGCCGAGCACGCCGCTGAGCGCCTGGTCGTGGATGGTGCGGCCCGCAGCTGCAGCGCGGTAGAGCCACAAAAAGCGCTGCAACACAGAGCACACAAGCACGGCAAGACCGATCGCGCCGTAGACCATCACCGCATGCCTTGGGCTCGCGGCGAGCTCGTGATCCGCGAAGCGCGCGAACCAGATGCGCTGCGTGACAGGCAGGATCGCGACGACGACGACCGAGATCAGCAGCCCGCCGAGCAAGAGGCCGCGCCGATCGACGAGCGCGCGGATGTAGTCGCGGTACACGGGCCAGCGGACTGCGCCGGTCGCGCGATCTTCGTCTTCGGTCACGCGACCTGCTGCGCTGCTGGCCTGTGTGCGGGCAGCTTTCGCGGGCTGTGCTTCAGGCGCTTGCTCGGGCAGCGCTTCCCGGCTTGCGCTGCTCGCAGCGAACCCGCGGAACTCGCTGCTTGTTTGCATCAGTTCGCGGTAGTGACCGTGCGCCACGAGCCGGCCTTGCACCAAGAACAGCACGCGATCGAAGCGCTCGAGGTGGGTGAGCCGATGTGTCACGACGATGCGCGTGGCGCGCTGCAAGCGACCGAACAAGAGCCGCTCAACCAATACGTCTTCCGTGTGCACGTCGACCGCCGACAGCGGATCATCGAGCAGCACGACGCCGGGGCGGTGATAGCTCGCGCGCGCCAGCGCAACGCGCTGCTTCTGACCTCCCGACAGGTTGACGCCGCGCTCACCGATCTCGGTTTCGAGCCCGGAAGGCATCGCTGCGAGATCGGGCCCGAGCGCGCAGTCCGCGATGATCGCGTCGAGCTCAGACTGTGACAACTGCTCGTGCCCGCTCGAACCGAGCTCGATGTTCGCACGCAAGCTGGCGTTGAGCGTGAAGGGGTCTTGCGGCACGTAGGCGAGTCGTGCGCGCACGTCTGTTTCGACCGCGCCGCGCGCAGGCAGCTGGATACCACCGAGCACGCGCAGCAGCGTGGATTTGCCCGCGCCGACCGGACCGACGATCGCGATCGACTCGCCCGCGCGAATTTCGAGCGTGGGGAGATCCAGCGCCGGAGCGGGCGCACCCGTGTAGTGCACCAACAGCTCACTCGCGCGCAGTGCTTGTGGCTGATCACTGTCGCTGCGCGGGCGCGCGTCCTCTGCACGTTCCGGTGCGCTGAAATACTCGTTCAAGCGCTGGCTCGCGACGCGCGCGTGCGAGATGCGCGCGAGGATGTGCGACAAGAGCCCGAACGGCTCCTCGAGCATCGCGAACAGCGCCAAGCACGCGAACACCAACGGCGCGCTGAGCGTACCGCCGAGCAGCACGTAGGTTCCGAAGCCGGTGAACGCGACCAGGGTCGCTGTGCTGACCAAGATCGCTGAGGCCAACACGTCACTGCCGACTACGCCGATGCGCGTGCGTATCTCCGGCTTGCGCACGGACTGCACCTCGGCGTGTACGCTCGGCTGCCACGCCAAGTACTTCACGACGCGGATGCCATGCACGATCTGCGACATCAACGTGGTGCGCTGATCGCGGATGCTCATGATGCGCTCATCGAGCCGGCGAAAGCGCGCCGCGAGCAGCAGCGCCAGCGGCGAGAGCACGACCAGCGCACCCGTCGCAGCGAGCGCCGCCCAGCCGAGATAAAACGTCAGCGCGCTGAACGCGACCAGCATCGTGAGCACAGCGTGCAGCGCCTCGGGCATGAAGAAGCCCGCTTCAGCCAGCGCATCGGTGTCGCTGCCGAGGTGATTGATCAGATCGCCCGTCTGCATGCTCGCGCGCGCGGAGCGCCGCAGCCGCAGCGCGTGCACGACCACGCGTTGGTTCAGGACGTTGACGATGCTGGTTCGGATCTGCAGCTCGGCGAAGAACGCGTGCTGTGTCAAGAGCGCGCCGGCCATGCTCGCGCAGCCGAGCAAGAGGGCAAGCGCGAACGAGCTGACGCCCGTGTCCGCCGCTGACAGCTGCTGCAAGAGCGTGTGCAGGATCACCGGCGCGCTGCTGGCGATCGCGATGCGTGTGACGGTGAGCAGCAGGATCCTGCGCGCAGGCCAACCCGTGCCGAAGAACAAGCGCGTGAGAAACGGCCAAAACGGCACGAGCGACAGCGCCTGCTCCGGCAGCGCGCGACTCGGCACGAGCGGTGGGTCGAGCGCCGGGGCATCCTCAGCCGTGAGCGGACGTTTGCGTCCGACGCGAACAATCGCGCTCGCGTCGGCGAACAGCAGCTTGCGCCAGGCCTTCCACATCGCGGGTCGAGCGGGATAGTAGCAACCCAGCGTGCGTGCAACCCGGCGCGCGTGAAAACGATGCAGAACCCGGCGCTGACGTACTCTGAATCACACTGTGTCGTTCACGCGGTAACGCGAATGTTACGGAGGCCACATGCGCACACGAGCGCACGCGGCGAGCGGGCCCCGCTCGAGACCCGCTCGCACGGCGTCCGAGGCTACTGCAGCCGATATGCGCGAATAATCGTGGTCTCGACGACGTTGTCGTCGGCGTCGATCGCCACCGCTCTCAGCGACACGAAGCCGCTCTGCTGTGGGTGTTCGAGCTGGGCGCTCCACGCTGCGCCCTCGCCTTCCACTGTGGCCTCACTCCAACTTTGACCATCGTCGTACGAGACTTCCACGGTCAGCGACTCGGGCCCGGACACCTCTGCCTCGGGTTGTGCTTCGACGCGGATCGGTAGCACGAGCTTCGCGCCCTTCTGCGCCGCGCTGTCTTGATCCAGCTCGGGCAGGAAGCGCACGTAGGAGATCGGCAGCGCTACACTTTCGTCGCCGCTCGACGCTGAGACAAACTCCCACGCCAGCTCGACATGCGTCGACAGCTCTGCGGGCAGAGGTCGATCGAGCTCGAACTCTACGCGGTAGCGGGCAGACTCAGCCGGCACATCCAGGAACAGGTTCAGCTCATCCAGCTCCTTGATCAGCTCGCCGTCGCGGAACAAGCGTGTTTGCGCTCCCGGACTCAGCGAGAGCCCACCGCTGCGCGCTCGATGATCGGCGAGCAGCGCGGGTGCGATCTGAAGCGAGTCACCATAGCGGCTCTGCACATTCACGCCGAATGTCGCCGTGCTCGCCGCGGGACCAAACACGGCTTGGTTCCACTGTTGTTCGTAGCACTCGCCGGCTTCGAAGCGCGCGAGCTCTTCCCACGAGTCGATGACGCCCGCATCAAGGTCGGTTTGATCGAATTGCATGCGCCACTCGAGCGCTGAGTCGACGGCGTAGTACATGCGCCGGCTGCCAGGCACAGTGATCTCTACGCTGCTGCTCGTTTGCGAGTATCCATTTCCTGGATCGGCCGGGCTCGTGGCGTTCCCTGGCGATTGAATTCTCCTTCTTCGCTGAGACAAGAAACCGCATTGCGTGGTGCAACGGAGGTCTGCAGTATCGCGTGATGGCTGATGCAGCGCTGCCTCCCGTAACGACGCGTCACTGCAAGATCTTGGTGGTTCCGGGGGCCTTTTCGCTCGACGTGTTCGGACCGCTGGAAGTCTTCACCATGGGCACGCAGCTCTGGAAAGAGCGCGATGCGCGACTCGCCGGGCAACCCGGCGTCTACGATGTCGAGCTGGTCAGCGAGCACGGCGGTCCGGTGCCGAGCAGCAGCCGTGTGCCGCTCTACACCAGCCGCGCGTTGCGAGACGTGGTCGACCCGTTCGACACGCTCATGGTGGCTGGCGGCGAAGGCGTCAGCGCTGCCATGAAGTCGGAGACACTGAAGACCGAGCTTCTGAGGGTAGCGGCGCTGTGTCAGCGCGTGACCTCGGTTTGTACCGGTGCGTTTCTCTTGGCAGAGGTGGGCCTCTTGCAAGGCCGGCGTGCGACGACGCACTGGGCGTCATGCAGCGCCCTGGCTGAGCTGTTTCCCGACGTCTCGGTCGAGCGCGCGCCGATCTACACGCGTGATGGCAACGTGTACACGTCGGCGGGCGCGACGGCCGGCATGGATCTCGCGCTCGCCCTGGTGCGCGAGGATCTTGGTAGCGCACTCGCGCAGGAGATCGCGCGCTGGTTGGTGTTGTTCGTGCAGCGACCAAGTGGTCAACCGCAGCTGAGCGCGGCACTGCAGTCTCTCTCCTCACAGCGCAGGCCGCTGCGTGACCTGCAGTGTTGGATCGCAGAGCATCCCGACGCGGACTTGCGCGTCCCGGAGCTCGCACAGCGCGTCGGGATGAGCCCGCGCAACTTTGCGCGGGCGTTCACGCGCGAGCTGGGGATGACACCAGCCGACTACGTCGAACGCACGCGATTGGAGGCGGCGTGCCGACGCTTAGAGTTCGGTGACGACTCACTGCCGCACGTCGCGCTCGATGCAGGCTTTGGCACGGTCGAGACACTGCGCCGCGCATTCAAACGTGTGCTCGGTGTAGGCCCAGCCGAATACCGCGAGCAGCGCCGCAGCACGTCCTGAAGCGCAGCGGCGGGCTTCCTGTATCCGATAACTGTAACCACCGAAACGTTTCATCGCGCGCGCAGGATCGGGCGACTCACGCAGCGTAACACCGCAGGTCGAGCTGGTCGGTCCGATGACCGCGCAGTCGCACCTGCTACGTCTTCATGGGTAAGCGATGAAAAACACACACAAAGATCCGCGCGCGCCGTGGGTCAGCCGCATTCTTTTCGCAGCGGCACTGGCTGCCGGCTGCGGTTCCCAAGCGTCTTCTCCCAGCCCGATCGAGGTCGAGGACAACAGCGAGGCGCTGTCCGCAGCCGAGATCGAGTGCGAAAGCACCAAGCGGGAGTGCCTGATCGCGGCCGATTGCGAGCCGGAGGCCCGCGAGGCCTGTGAAGAGGCGTTCCGTGCCTGCGAGGAGCCGGCGCGCGCCGAGAAGAAGAGCGTGCGCGAGGCCTGTAAGGTCGAGCGCGAGACCTGCGAGGAAGCGGCCGCCGACGAGGCAGCTAAACACGCCTGTCACATCGCCGAGCACCGGTGCAAGTTGCCCGTCGAGCCGCCGGATGCGGTGTGCCGCGTGGATGCCGAAGCGTGTCGCTGGGCCGCGCGTTCGGACGCCGGCGAAGGCACGACCCCTCCCGCAGAGAACACAGCCGAAGAGGCTTGCCGTGAGGCTGAGCGCGAGTGCAAAGACGCGCTGCGCGTAGATCACGGAGAGCTGCCGAAGCCCCCGCACTGCGGCCCGAAGCCTCCTGCTTGTGAGCCGGCCACACCTAACACGACCGAAGAAGTCCCCGGCGAAGCGCCGGCTCCGTTGCCTATCAGCCCCGACGAGTGCGAGCAGACGAAGGTCACGTGTCTGATCGCGGCCGACTGCGAGCCCGATGCGCGCGAGCTCTGTGAGACCGCGTTCCGCGCTTGCCGCGAGCCTTTGGACACCGAGAAAAAGCGCGTGCACGACGAGTGCCGCACCGTGCGGGAGAGCTGCGACGCCGCAGCGGCCGATGAAGCCGGACGCCGCGCCTGCCACCTCGCTGAGCACGAGTGCAAGCTGTCGGTCGAGTCGCCCGAAGCTGTCTGCCGCATCGCAGCACACGAGTGCGTGTGGGCCGCACAAGACGCCTCCACGGAGGACGGTCCGAGCGAAGCGGAAAAAGCGTGCCGCGAGACTGAGCGGGCATGCGTAGAAGAGAAGCGTGTTCCGCGCGAAGACATGCCGAAGCCGCCGCACTGCGGACCGAAGCCGCCGGCATGCGTTCCCGGTGCACCAGCGCCTGCAGCGCCACCTCCCGCACTCCCATAGTCCAAGCAGTCTCACGCATCGAATCCCGAGGTCTGCACGGCGAAAAGCCTGCAGACCTCCTGCTTGGGGTCCCCTCAGAAAACGGAAAAAACTGTACGCTAAGGGATGGGCGGCGGCACGGCGAGGCCGGGCATGACCGAACATCCGCTTGCGACCTGGCGGCGCGGTGAGTTTCTTGCACTTACGCCGCGCCAATCGTGGGCTGTGAACCGCAGGCCGGCACACCCTCAGGGCAGGTTGATGAAGGGTCTTGCTGAAGAGTGTTCTCTCGATTTCAGAGGCGCTCGTGTCACGCGTCACGACAGCATCCATGCGACCCCGACTCAATCGGCATGCGCCGAGTCTTCGCGGAGCGGTGAAGCTCCTGGCCCAGCGCTGCTAGAATGCGCGTATGGTGCGCGCCAAAACACGACAATCTGACGTAATCCTCGAGCCTGTAATGCATTCGGCTGCGATGCGCCGTGTCGATCGCACGTTGAAGCTAGTGGCGGCGAAAGAGGTAGCCATTACATTGATCGGGGAGAGCGGCACCGGCAAGGAGGTGCTGGCGAGACGCATTCACGAGCTCTCTGAGCGTAGGAGCGGGCCATTTATCCCCATCAACTGCGCAGCGATTCCCGAAGCACTCTTCGAGAGCGAGTTGTTCGGTCATGAACGCGGAGCGTTCACGGGCGCTAACGAGCGCGCCAAGGGCAAGATCGAGGCCGCGAGCTCAGGAACACTCTTTCTGGACGAGATTGGTGAAATGCCACTCGCCATGCAGTCCAAACTCCTGCGCTTTCTCGAGAACCGTCGCTACATGCGCGTGGGTGGGACCACCAAAATAGATGCAGACGTAAGGCTGCTCTTCGCCACCTTTCGACCGCTAGAGGATGATGTCCGCAATGGGCGATTTCGGGCCGACTTGTATTATCGCATCCAAGGTATTGTACTTGCCGTTCCCGCGCTGCGCGCACGCCAGGCAGACATCGCTCCGCTGACCGAGCAGTTCATCGATCAGCTGTGCTCTCGACATGGCACGGCCCAGCCGAGGCTCACGCGCAGCACCAAGGCGACGCTGGCGAGCTATGCGTGGCCAGGAAACGTACGCGAGCTTCGCAACGTGATCGAGATGTTATGTCTGTTGCATGCCGGCGCGACTGTGCGCGTCCGAGATCTGCCGGCCGTGCTGCAGGCGAATGCCGGGCAGCTGCAGGCGGCGGCGGTTCGCGAGCTCACGGTTTCTCTCGAGCAGCCGCTCGAGTCGATGGTGGCGGAGCTCGTCGAAGCCGTCATCACCGCCGAGCGCGGCAATCAGACGCGTGCCGCCGAACGCCTCCAGATTAGTGTGCGTACCATCCAACGCCACGCTGCAGCTTTGCGACGACCAGGAGGGCGGGGCCGACGACGCGCCGCGAGCCGCACGCGGCTTGCCCGCCCTGCCAGTCGAAGGTAGCTGGCGGATCTGCGCGTTCTTGTGAAAAGAATAGCCGCCAATATGGCGGGTACCATTCCCTCGCGCGTCACTTCGCCGGATCGCGGCTGACGTACTCCGCGATCTTGTGTGGAAATCGCCTCTGGCACACCGGCTGCAACAGGTGGGGCAGGCAGTCGCAGATCGTGACTCGCTGAAACAGGAGCGATGGGTGCAGAACGACGCGCTACAAGAGTGGGTTCTAAACATAGCCGCATATACCAAGCCCGACCGCATCCATTACTGCGACGGCAGCGAAGCTGAGCGAGACGCGTTGATGGCGAAGATGTGTTCGGACGGCAGTCTGGTCCCGCTGCCTGAGGAGTCGCATCCGCGAAGCTATCTGCACCGATCGAACCCAAACGACGTCGCGCGCACCGAGCATCTCACATTTATTTCGACGTCGGACCGCCAAGCTGCTGGCCCAACGAACAACTGGATAAGCGCGGGCGAAGCAGAGACCCGCGTCTGGCCGCTGTTCAGCGGCTGCATGAAGGGCCGCACCATGTACGTGGTTCCGTATCTGATGGGGCCGGCCGGGTCACGCTTCAGTCGCGTTGGCGTGCAACTCACAGACTCACCCTATGTCGTCGCCAATCTGCGCATCATGACCCGCATGGGCAACATCGCGATGGATGCGATCCACGCCGGGCTGGAGTTTGTGCGCGGCATTCATAGTCTCGGCGATCTCTCACCTGAGCGCCGCTACATCGTCCATTTCCCGGAGAATGCCACGATTTGGAGCATCGGCTCAGGCTACGGTGGCAACGCGCTGCTTAGCAAGAAGTGCCACGCGCTGCGGATCGCCAGTGTTCAGGCTCGCAACGAAGGCTGGCTCGCGGAGCACATGATGATTGTGGGCGTTACAAACCCACAGGGCGTCAAACACTATATCGCAGCAGCGTTCCCCAGCGCGTGTGGCAAGACGAATCTCGCGATGCTCGTGCCGACCCTGCCGGGTTGGAAGATCGAAACTGTCGGCGACGATATCTGCTGGATGCATATCGGCGAAGACGGTCGACTTTGGGCGGTCAACCCCGAAGCGGGCATGTTCGGCGTGGCACCTGGTACGAGCGCGCAGACCAATCCCAACGCCATGCGAGCGCTGCAGCACGACGTAATTTTCACAAACGTCGCGCAGCGCGTAGATGGGTCGCCCTGGTGGGAGGGTAAAGAACCGCTACGCGCGCTTGAAGTTTTGGAGGATTGGCGCGGCGAGGCCTGGACGGCTGCGTTCAAAACACCTGCCGCGCATCCGAACTCCCGCTTCACGGTTGCGCTGCATCAGTGTCCTTCGGTCACCGGCAGCTTCAAGGACCCTCAAGGCGTACCCATCTCTGCGATCGTATTCGGTGGCCGACGCGCCAAGGTGGTTCCACTCGTATACGAAGCGCGGACCTGGGCACATGGTGTGTACATGGGAGCGAGCATGCTCTCGGAGACAACCGCCGCCGCGACTGGCACCGTTGGCGTGGCGCGACACGACCCAATGGCGATGCTGCCTTTCTGCGGCTACAACATGGGCGACTACTTTCGGCATTGGTTGGAGGTCGGCGCCAAGCTGCGAAACCCACCGAAGATCTTCCACGTCAATTGGTTCCGCACCGATGACGCTGGCAAGTTCTTGTGGCCGGGCTTCGGCGAGAATATCCGTGTGCTCGACTGGATCGTTCGGCGTATTCAGGGCACGGCGGAGCCGCGCAAGACTGCAATTGGGCTAGTCCCGAGCGAAGACAGCCTCAATCTAGATGACCTCGAGCTGACGCCAGCATCGGTCAAAGCGTTGTTCGACATCGATCCATCTGCGTGGCTGGTTGAAGCCAACCGGACACTGGATTTTCTCGCGCAGTTCAAAACAAAACTGCCGACCACGCTACTGAACGAACACCAGCTTCTGCTCGCCCGTCTATCGCGGGCGATGGTCTAACGTTATGCCCACGTCAACACCGCACGCCGTGGCCGATAGGCTGCGCACGCGTCAGTACGTGCGCGATATGCACTTCGACCGCGTGTATCCGAAGAACGTTCAAGCCGTTTCGGCGCACTACTGGACACCGGTCAGCGTCGGATTGATGGGCGCGGATTGGCTTCGTACCGCCAATTGCCAGAGCTTGCTCGATGTCGGCTCGGGACCGGGCAAGTTCTGCATCATTGCCCGCCTCGCGGCGGGATGCGCTGTGTCTGGCGTTGAGCAGCGACCCGGGCTGGTGCAAACGGCCCGCGCTGCCGCTCTGAGCTACGAGGCCGAAGTCCGCTTTGAGCATGGGACCATCGAACAGGTGGATCCGGGGAGAGCAGACGCCTTCTATTTCTTCAATCCGTTCGGAGAGAATCACTACACGTGTGGGGACCGCTTTGACGAAGAGGTCGAGTTGTCCAATGAGCGCTACAGCCGCGACGTCGCGATCGTTGAAGGTTGGCTGGACCGGGCAAGTCGCGGCACCTGCGTGCTGACTTATCACGGGTTTGGAGGCCGCATACCGGATACCTACTCGCTCGTTCGCCGCCATACCACGCGTAGTGGCGTACTGCGTTTCTGGGTCAAGACGCCTTGATTACAGCGCGACAGGGACAGAAGCTGTCACCAATGACGATGGCCTGGCGCTTCTTTGGACCTTAGGCAACTGTTGCGCGTGAAGTCGCGCCCTCCGTCGAACAGCTGTGGCCTCAGTCCGCTCACCATTCGGCGCGATCTGAGAGTGTGTGCCCGATCGAAGCGCACCACGATGTGGAGGCGCGGGGGGGCAGCGGTCACGTCCCAGTACCAGAGCGGTACTCGCAGCGCCTGGTTTGTCTCGATCGCCTACAAAAGAGTCACGACAACCTAGACTCGAGTTCCGCCGCTCGCGCTTTCTGTGGTCTGCGCTTCGAACGCAACCGCAGCTAGAGGCTACAGCGCTAGGCGCCGCTCCAAGGCCGCCTGCACCGCCGACGAGGGTGCACAGCCAAGTGCTGACGCCCGATGTTGCTTCGCAACCTCGATGTTCCCAGCGCGACGATGAAGATCAGAGAGCACCGCGAACCACATGTACGAGCCTGCGAGCCACGACGGCGGTGCGAGTGAATCAAGAAGTTGTAGTCCGGCTTCGGGACCTTTCCATTCAGCGAGCGCGACGGCTCTGTTGAGCGTGTGGAGCGCGGATGGCGCCAGTTGCTCGAGAAAGGCATAGTTCTCCACGATACGCTCCCAGCGCGTCTCGGCGAACGACGGCGCTAGGCAGTGCTCGGCCGCGATGCCTGCTTCCGCATGGTACCGTGAGAACACCTCGCCCTGTGCAGATCGTGCGAGCCATTCTAGACCAGTCGTGATCTGTTTCTGATCCCACAACGAACGGTCTTGCTCCGCGAGGAGCAGCAGCCCTCCGCTGCCATCCTGTCGCGCTGGCATGCGCGCGACATGAAGGTGCATCAGTGCTAGCAGCGCGAAAGTATCGGGACTTGTGATCAGAGCATGTCCCGCAAGCTCATGTGTCAGTCGGATCGACTCGTCGCACAGCTCGCGGCGAATGGCTCCTTCCGCATGCGACGACAAGTAGCCTTCGGTGAACAGAACGTACAGGATGGTCTGCACCGCAGGCACGCGTGACGCAAGCTCACTCGGATTCAAATCGTCGAGTTCGAAGTCAACTTCGCGAAGGCGGCTGCGCGCGCGAGCGAGTCGCTTGTAGACGTTTGCTTCACTCACAAAAATGCGTTCAGCGATCTCGCGAACATCAAAACCACACAGAACCTTGAGCGCGAGCACGAGTTGCGCTTCAATCGGCAAGGAATCGTCGCAGCACGCGAACAGCATGCGCAGCATGTCGTCCCGAACATCGCTTGCCAGGAAGACCTGCGGGCTGTCCAATTCATGGGGCTCCAGATGCGCGTGATGCTGCAGCGCGAGATCCGCTCGATGCGCGCTTCGGCGCAGCTCACCTAAAACGTAGTTGTGAGCGACACGGAACAGCCATGCTGAGGGACGGTCGGGGATGTTCGATCGTGGCCACGTCTCCACGGCGGCGCCGAGCGCAAACTGCACCGCATCTTCCACCGCCTCGACGTTGTGCACACCGACTCGACGCGAGAGCATCGCGACGAGTCGGCCGTATTCGTGGCGAAAGAAGTTGTCGCCGAGCTCGGTCATCCCGGCGAACGTATCTCAATGACCTCGACGCCAGAGCCTGGATGCACGAGCCCAGGACATCCCTTTGCAACCTCGATCGCCTCATCGAGGGTCGCAGCCGAGACAATCATGTAGCCGCCAACGAGCTCTTTGACCTCCACCAAAGGGCCGTCTGGCGCCGGCTCTGGAAGTGCGATGCGAGACGACGCGAGACGCCCGCCAAGGTCCACGATGTTGTCCCGGAATTTGTCGCGCCACTCGTTGAACTTCGCATACATCGCCTGCATCTGGGATGGCGATGGCTTGTCGCCATCCTGGCTTCCACCGGGGAGGCCACGCTGCAAGCATAGGTATTTCGGCATGTTATCTCCTTGTCGCGGCTGCTTGGCGCCACCGACACTCTATGACGCGCGACTCGAACGGATTTGGACAAATCGTCGCCACCGGGAGCGCTTTCCTTTTTTGCGCCACGGCGGCCTGGCTAAACTCATGCCCGCGCAGACACTGCGGGCCGCAGCCATCGGCATCACTTGCCTAAGTTGTGATGATGTAACAACCCGCGCCGCTCGTAAAGCGCTGCGCCCGAAGCCAACAGCGGCAATTCAGCGCCGCAAACAGCGACAAATCTGCTCGCGCCCGCGCGCCGCTCAATCGGCGCTGCTCAAGAATGCGGATGATGCAGCCGGCACAGCGCGAGGGAAACGCCGGTGACTTGTTCTCGATAGGGCGCACTCGCCCGTCTGCGTTGATCTAGACGCGAGCGTGAGTCTGTTCATCCTACGTTTTGACGAAGCGCGCGCACCGCTGTCCAGGTGAAGGCCAGTAGGCCGCAGCCTGTGGCTGCGAAGGTGATGGTGAAGCCGAGCTCTTCGAGCGCCGCTCCGAGCAGCGCAGTGCCCAGGCCGCCACCTAGGAACAGTGAAAAAGCGAACAGCGCGACCGCTGTGCCGCGTGCAGTGGGCAGCACTTCGGTGACGCGCGTTTGGAGCGTCGTGTGACACGGGAGAAAACCGAACCCGAGCAGCGCGCACGCCACGGCGACCAGCACCCAATGAGCGGCAAAGCCCGCGAGCAAGTAGGCCGCACCTATGATCGCGCCACCGACACCGACGAGCCAGCGCTCCGACACGCGGCCGAGCAGGCGCGGCAGCAAGCGTGCGCTCAGCAGCTGCGCTACACCGGTCAGCGAGAGCACGCCGCCGATCTCCAGCGCATGCAGGCCGAAGCGTTGATCGAGCAGCCCGCTCAAGTATGAGAATGCGCCGCTGAACAGCAGCCCTTCCCATGCGACCAGCGCGAGCAACGTCAGCATATGCGGCGCGCGCAGCGCTTCAGCGAAGCTCAGCCGCTTGCTGCTCGCGACCTGGACCGCGTGACCTTTGAGCGCATAGATCGCCACGGTCACTGCGCCGGCCAAGAGACCCAAGCACGGAAACACCCAGCGCCACGAGACGAACGCTGCGATCGCGCCGCCCGCGCTGGTGCTAAAGGCCTGCGCCGCGCCTGCGCTGGCCATCATGGTTGCGAGCGTGGCTTGGCGACGCTCGTACGGAACCGTGTCGCCGATGTACGCAAGGATCAGCGGGATCAGGCCTGCTGCCGCCGCGCCCGTGAGCGCACGCAAGATGAGCATGGGTGCGAAGGTCGGCCAGAACGAGCAAAACGCCGTACCCACGCTGAACGCGAGCATCGCTGCCGCGCACACGTTGAGCTTGCCCACGCGGTCGGCGATCGGTCCGTAGATCAGCTGCAGCAGGCCGTACGGCAACATGTACGCGGACACGAGCCAGCCCGCTTGGGCGAGCGATACGTTCAGCTCGACAGCCATCTCCGGCAAGAGCGGGGCGATCACGCGCGAGTCGAGGTTAATGATGAAGACCGCGGCACCGAGCGCCCACAGGAGCACGCGTTCTCGGCCGACGTTTGTAGCCAAAGTCATGCGGTCGGGGTGCATAAGGCCAGCGTGCACTCTCGCCAAGCCCGGGTTTCGCCGCTGATAGCTGCGTGTCGATTGTGCATTTTCGGGCCGAGGTCGCTCAGATTTACTGAAAAAAGTCGTGACTCAGTCTGCACGGTTCGCGTCACGGTACTCAGGTGCGACACGCGTTACATGAAAAATCGACTGGGCTCTGCACCAGCGCTGCGGGTGCTGCCGCCATCAGCGGCGCCGAAGTGTGCGACGGCCATCGACAACGATGGCAACGGCATCGTCGATGACGTGGATGCACAGCATGACGGCGTGTGCGATTGCTTGAACCTCGCGACCATCGACCCGCAGGTCGAACGCTTCTGGTTGAATATCCTCAAGTGGCTCAGCCCGGGCAAAGTCTGCCAGGTCGCGTTCTCGCCAATATGACTGTGATAGTCCTCGACAGCGAAAAGGCCACGGAGGCGTACTTACGCGCGCTGCATCGCTCGCCCCGGTTGGGAGCGTACACTCACACCCTGCGCGAAGCGCCTCGGCATGACTGTGAACGACATCCGCCAGTCAGCGATGACCTGATGTAACAAGCGCGCCCCACCTGCTCAACTTGCACGTGTCTCTGCTCGCGGTGCCCTGCAGGATGCCATCTGGCAACTCGACGGTCGGCGCTGCCCGCAGCTCGAGCGCTGCGCCCTCGACCGGCTCAGACTCGTAAGCCACGTCGGCGCAACCGACCAACATCACCTAACACCAGCGGCGTATACAGATCATCAGGCCCCTCCTAGTCGGCCAAACAGGTAGCACCGCTCGAGCGCAGCTGAGCGCGAATCGCGTGGGCCCACCCCCAATGGTCATGCTCCGGTAACCTTGGGTGTCCCATCCCACCACGTTCGACACAGGCTCGCCGCACGGGCGGTGGTGGCCCTGGCTCGAGGTCGCTCACAGCAACACGATCGAAGCGCAGCCCACGACGATGTTGACCTTGACGTTAGGTTCCGTGCGGATCGACTTACAAACGTCAGGACACAGTTGTATGCGCTTTGTAGCCTCGTCGTGGTACCAGCCGCCTTGGGTTGCGCGGGCACAATCGTCAGGCTTCTGCACCTTGACCAGCTTCGCGCGCGGTCGCGTGGGCGCGCTAGTCTCTACATTCGTGAGGTTTGGGTCGGCTTGATTCCCAGATGGGCTGTCGAAGTCGCAGTGAAAGTTCTCGCCGCGGATCTTGTTCAGCGTCTCTAACAGCTGCTTCTCTGTCATCCCGCCCGTGCCATCGACGGCAAACGCGCCTTGCCCCGTGCCGCCAGCGGCTGCAAGCTCATCCAAGTCTTCCTGGTCGCCGATGCCGATCACATAGCTCTTGATCGACGGTGTCGCGCCAGCGGCCTCGCTCATCACGCGGCTCACGTCTTCGATGTCGTTGGCGTCGCACTCGCTGGGCTCGCCGTCTGTCGCGAGCAATGCGACCGCGTCGCGCTCCGGATGCAGCGCGAGCCAGTCGCGCAAGTACGTGAATACGCCTTCCATCGCCGGGCGCGTGGGCGTGCCCTGGTGCTCCGGCGCATCACAGCAATTCTCTTGGTCGAAATAGTGCGCGTCGATCGATTGGATCATCGCTTGTGCGTTGCCGGGCAGCGGCGCGATCACCACGTCCGGTTTCGCGTACGTCGCGCCCTCGCATTTCTCGTCGTCGTCCTTGCCGAGCGGAAAGTACTGCAGGCCGATGCCGATCCCGGCGCTCTCAGGTGAGCTGACAAAGCTCTTGATCGCGTTGGTGGTGGGCGTCCAGCGATCGTCGTGCTCGGTCATCGATCCTGACTGGTCCAGCAACACCAGGAGATCCAGCGGTCGCAGCTTGGCTTCGTATTCCGCGGTCGCGCATTGATTCGCGGTCGAGGCGTCCTCGTCTTGCGGGGTGCTGGGCGGCGCGAGTGGCTCGTGGCTGGCACTCGGCGCTGCATTTCCGCTGACAGGCACGATCACTGGCTGTGATACGCTCGGCATGCTGCCGTTGGTGGCTGCGCGCGAGACCATCGGGCGCTGCTCCTCGGCGCTGCAGCCGAGGAGCAAACTGATGCTGGTTGCGCTGACGATCGCAAGAGCTCGCATCTCAATACTCGGTGTTGTTTTGCTCGGTGATGTTGCCTGAGCTCACGCCCACGAACAGCTCGTCGCCGATATTGCTGTAGCGGGTGTTGGTCATCTTGACGGTGCTGGAGTTGCTGTCCGTTCGGAAGATGGCTTCGTCCATGTCGGAGATGTCGCATTTGTCGATCACGACTTCGACCTTGAAGGTGGTGTCGCCGTTTTGGCGGATGAACTTGCCTGCCTTGGAGGCTTTGAAGTTCGAGACTTCGAAGCGACTCGCGGCGTTGATCTGGAAGACCTTGTCGTCGCCGTTGGTCGCCGAGCCACCGTCCAGTTTGACCGTGCCTTCGCCTTTGATGGTGAGCGCATCTTCGCCGATGTCCTCCCAGACGATGTTGCGCAGCGTGGCGTCGCCGTAGCAGTGAATGCCGTCGGCCGCGGGGCCTCCGAGCACGACGTTCAAGAGTGTTGCGCCGGGTTCCAGGCGGAACAGAGGTTGTTGGTCCTCGGATTGGCTGCCGTCACCGAGGGCTGAGCCTGCGGTGTAGCGTTTGCCTTTGCCGTCGAAAGTTTCGCCTGCGCCCACGATCACCGTCTCATCCAACGCGCCGCCTTCCGGTGGCTCAGCGCGGGTGCCTGCGGTTCCGGTTCCACTGGCGCCACTCGTTCCGCCGCTACCAGCTGCGCCTCCGGCTCCCGCTGTGGCGACGGTGCCTACTGCGCTGCTGCCGCCGGTGGCTGCCGCGCCACCAGCACCTCCTGTGCCAGCACTGCCCGTGGTACCGGCCGTAGCTGGCGCGCCTGCGCCGCCGCTACCAGCTGCAGCGCTTGTGCCTGCGCTGCCGGTCGCAGTCGATCCGCCGCGACCTGCGGCGGGTGTGGTTTGAGTCGAGCCAGCGCTGCCGGCAGTGGGCGTGGTGGCCGGAGCACCAGCACCCGCCTCGCCAGTTGGAGAGGGGGTCGTGCCTGTCTCAGACCCGCAAGCAGTGAGGAGCGTGAGGATGCATGCGTGGGCCCAGCGGGCGTTTGAGAGCTTCGTCATGCCGTGTAATGCGCGAGCCCCGCGGTTCGATCGCGCCTGACGCAATTTCTTTGCTGGGCTGCGACACGCCTCCCGCTGCGGCCTTTGCGTGTATGCTCGCGCCGAGGCAAGCGTGTGGGTGGGCTCAGGCGTTCGGCGTCGCGGGGTCTGGGTGAGACTTCTCGAACGAGCAGGAAATCGACAAAAACTGCTGAGCGCGGGTGCACGCTTCGGCAGCATCGTGCTCATGCTGTGTGTTGCTAGCTTCGTGTCGGCGCAGCCGCTCGCCGCTCCGCGTGTGCAGTACGAAGCGACCGGCGCATGCCCGACGCAAGCTGAGTTTCTCACGCGCATGCGGACGCGCATGGATGCCGATGGGACGCGTGCGCCGGCGGACATTTCGTTGCGTGTCACGCTGTCAGCGCAAGCCGGGGCCACGCACGGGACAGTGGAGATCCGGCGCGGCGCAACAAATACCCGACGCATCGTCGATGGCGGTCGCTGCGAAGAAGTCGTCGAAGCGCTCGCGCTGATCGCTGCACTCGCAGTCCGCGACGCCGACCCAGCGCATGACCCTCGCACCCGCCCAAGAGCGCGCAAACCTGACAAACTCGGCCCAGCGCGCGCTTCCGCCCAGCGCACAACACCAGGGGGGAGCGCTGCCACATCCTCGTCGAACGGCCATGACGCTACCACCCCGCGCTCCGAGTCGACGCGCGCGGGAGCAGGCGCAAACGACACGGGAGCATCAAGCAGTAGCGCGGACGCCGCACGCTCCGCTGGGAACCGAGCAGGCGCAGGCGAGGTAGGGTCGTCGTCGATCGGCGGCGATGCGCGAGACGAGCCTTCCTTGCCAGGACGCGGCGGCACGGGTGTCGCGAGCGCGCGAGGCGACGCGGATCTCACTCGCTCAGCGGACGGTCAGCGCGTCGCGAGCGACGCCGCCGCCGCGCACCCGGGCAGCACGGGTGGAGCACGCGGCGGCGCTTTCGACCCTCAGGAGGTCGGGGATCGCTTAAGTCGACAAGAAGACTCGGTGCGCGGCGGGCCGAGTACGGGCGAGGCATCGAAGGACGGGGACGCTGCAGCCGAGAGCGGCAGCGATGTGCAGCCCTTAGTCGAGGAGGATCCTGCGAAAGCCGCGCGATCGCACGAAGTTGCGGACAACGCTCCGTGGCGGGTCGGCGCAACGGCCATGCTTTTCAGCGGCTTGGCACCTGCTCTGCAACCCGGGCTGCAGCTGCAAGCGGCAGTGACGCTGGACGCGGGTGCCTTGGCCTGGAGCCTCCAGGTCGGCGCACGCATCGCGCGTAGCGATACCCTCGCCTCGCCAGACGGCGACGCCCGCTTTGGTTTTGCCGGCGGCGTCGTGCGGCTGTGCGCGGCACACGCGCTCGGCTCGACGCCGCTGACACTGACCGGCTGCGCCGCGGCCGAGCCGGGCGTGTTCTCCGCCAAAGGCGAAAACACTCGAAATGTCCGCAACCATTCGCGGCTTTGGCTCGCCGCCGGCGTCGCCGCCGACCTCAGCGTGCAACTCGCCAGCTGGCTGGGCCTCCGGGCAGGCGCTGAGCTCCTGGCCCCGCTCCGAAGAGACCGCATATGGCTCGCAGGAGACACCCTCTACCGCGTCCCCGCGCTGGGCTTCCGCTGGCATCTCGGCCTAGAAGTCCCGTTCGGGTGATCGATCGCGCGGTCTGGCGCATCATACACCGTGGCCCCGAGAGCAGACCCCGAGAGCACACCCGCCAGACCGGATCCGGCCCGGCTCGCGCGCGCGATCGAGGCTGACTATCGCTTCATCTGGCGCCTGCTTCGGCGCTTCGGCGTACCGGAGCACCATGCCGAGGATGCCGCGCAACAGGTCTTCCTGATCGTCGCGGAGCGCATGACCGACATCGCGCCGGGCCGCGAGCGCGCGTTTGCGTTCGGCACCGCGCTGCGCGTGGCTCAAACACTGCGTCGCAGGCTCGGCCGCGAGCTGCCATACGATCAGCAGCAACTCGACGAGCGCGGGGCCGAGCAGAGCACGCCGGACGAGCTGGTCGAGCAGAAGCGCGCGCGCGAGCTGCTCGACCATGTGTTGCAACAGCTGCCTCCGGATTCCCGCACGGTGTTTGTTCTGTTCGAGCTGGAAGCGCTGAGCTCGCCGGAGATCGCCGCGTTGATCGATGTGCCACTCGGCACGGTGGCCTCGCGCTTACGACGTGCGCGCGAACAATTCAGGACCCTCGTCGCGGAAGCACACCGCGTCGAGCCCGCACACGAGCGAGAAGGACGATGAAAGATCCCACACGACTTCTGGACGCCCCCGCGAGTGAGCTCGAGCGACATCTGCTGCGCGCAGGCGCCGCGGAGCAGCCGCCCTCAGCGGCGATGAAGCGCCTAGCCGATACGCTCGGGGTCAGCGCCAGCATAGGCGAGCACACCCACGCTGCCCCTTCCAAGTTGCCGCTGTTAGCGGCGAACAAAGGCGCGCTCGCGATCGGCGTGGCCACACTCGCCACGCTCGCAGCAGTCGGCTGGCTCGCTACGCGCTCGGGCGTGCACCCCGGACCCTCCGGCCCGACAAGCGAACCCCAGCAAAGCTCAAACGCACCGTCCGAAAACGTGGTGCCCATGCGAGGCGCGTTGCCAAACATGACAACCGCTGCGGCACACGAAAGCAATTCCCTGGCACAGGAAATCGCCCGGATCGACGCGGTTCGCCGCGACCTCGCCGCCAATCGCACGAAATCAGCGGTCGCAGGGCTGCAAGACTACCAGCGAGATTTTCCGAGCGGCGTGCTGCGCCAAGAGGCAGAGCTGCTGAGCATCGAGGCCCACCGGCAGGCGGGCGATCGCCGGCGCGCACGCACGCTCGCGTTTCGCTTCCTAGCGAACAACCCAGACAGCCCGCACAGCGCGCGCGTGCGCGATCTGCTCCAAGACCTGGGCCCCGATGCGCGCTGAAGCACGCCTGCTGCTGTGCGTGAGCCTGATCGGATGCGCTGGCGACGACTTGATCCTGGGTGATGGCCGCGCCGCTGACAGCGGCATGGTCATGCGCACGGACACCGGTATGGACACGGGCGCGCAAAACTCGCCGCCGGGCGGCCCAGACGCCGCACCCACTCGCGCGGACTTCGAGCCACCGCGCGTGATCGCCGAGCTCGAAAGTGCAGATGTGTCAGACGACGATCCGTCACTCACATCGGACCTGCTCCTCTTGTGCTTTAATTCCAAGCGCGAAGCAGGCATGGGCGAGGAGGATATCTGGTGCAGCCGTCGCACGCGCAGCGACGAGCCGTGGGGGACACCCGAGCCGCAGACCGCGCTGAACAGCGAGCATCGTGAGACCGGGATCGCACTTTCCTTGGATGGTCTGTCGCTTTGGTTCAGCAGTGATCGCGCCGATGACTCGGCCGGTCTAGATGTGTACGTGGCCACGCGTTCGACCCGTGACAGCGTTTGGCCCGAGCCCACACGCGTGTCCGAGCTGAGCTCACAAGACGACGAGCTCGTGAGCTCGATCGACGAGACCGAACAGCGCCTCCTGCTGGCTCGGCGCACGCGCACAAGCTCCGACGATACCGATGATGATGACGAAGCAGACGAAGATGACTACGACATCTTCCTCGCTCAGCGCGCGACACGCACAGATCCCTGGCAGGCGCCGAGCCCGGTGTCAGAGCTCAACAGCGATCAGGGTGAATCCGACGCGTTCCTGGTCAGCAACGGCCTCGAGCTGATCTTCACGCGCAACGACGATCTCCTGCTCGCCCAGCGCGCAAGCGTGGATGCGATGTTCGACCGAATCGACGCGCTGCAAGTGCTCAACAGCACGGAGCGCGAGCGCGATGCCTGGTCGAACAGCGCCTTTACCTACGTCGTGTTCTCCTCTGACAGGGCCGGCTCATTCCGCCTGTACGAATCAAACCGACGTTAGACGCCGCCATCGACGCCTTGGGGCAGCGGCTCCCTAGAATATACGGCGCGGAGCGGCTCTATCGACGTGGATTGGTCACGGATCTGAAGTCCGATCCGATGGCTCGACATCCGGTTCGATGGCTCGTCTTGGACGAGCGGTACCTCTACACCGCGCCTCCGTGGCCACCTGCTCACATAGCGTTTTCAACGCATATGTCTACAAAATGCCTGCATCGCCTTAGGCTAGAAGCTGTTGCGATGTCCGCAGCAGCGACCCCTGGAGGAACTGCGGCCCCGCAGCTTCGCCTGCACGGAACCAAAGCAACTGAGTTCCTCCGCGTGTCGCAGCGCTTTGTTTGTGCAGCTTAGGCGAGGCTCGCAAGGTGCCTGCCATCATCGTTGAACTGTGGCCCATTCCCGATGACGTCGATGGCCTGCTTTTTCGAGCTCGGGTGCGCTCCAGCTTATTGAGCTGCAGTTTTGATGGAGATGGCCGGCCGTGTTTCTGAGAGGGAGCCTACTTCTCCGCGCCCCACCAAAGCGCCGCCGGCTTATGCTCGACGCGATGCCCAGCACACGCATTCGAAGGAGCCTATGTACCGTGTCGCTACTCGCGTTCGTTCTACTGGGCTGCGCGACGACGACTCGGCTCGACAATGTCGTGGTGGCCTACGACGAAACCGCCGCCGACACAGTATCCAAGCTGTTGCTCGTCAACATCGCACGCGCCCACCAGAACCTGCCGATGCACTTCACGGGGATCTCCAGCATTCTGGCGACGTACAAGCTCACGTTCGCTGCCGGCATAGGACCCGCGGCGACCGGGGACCTCGGCTGGCTCCCGGTTCCGCAGCTGAGCGGAAGCACCGAACAGAACCCGACAGTAAGCATCACCCCAATGCAGGGTGATGAGTTCACTCAGCGGCTGCTGACTCCTTTCCAGGAGCAGAAGCTTACCCTGCTGCTCCGCCAGGGTTACGACGTCGACGCACTGCTCCGCCTGCTCGGCGCGGAGGTTCATCTCGAGACCGAAGCCACCGTGGCTAACGGCGTGCACCGCAATCGTCCCTCAGACAAAGACGGCTACCGAAATTACCGACGCGTGGTGTCTCATCTATCTGCCATCCAGGATCGGCACGCCCTGTACGTTGAACCGTTGCACTTTCAGCACACGTGGAGAGTGTCAGCAGACGCAGTAACGCCTGAAGCCTTTCAGGCTGTTTACAAGGACTTCTCGCTCACCTACGACGCGCAGGAGCGCGCGTATGACATCACGAAGCGTGTCAACGGACGCGTGATGATCAGCAACTACGATCCTTCGATTCTGTCCGACGCCGAGCGTCGGCGGCTACACGAAAAGGCAGAGGAGGTGCCGTTCAACGACGTTCTTATCGACATTCGAGCGGGTCACGTCGGCGGCGACATGCCCTTCAAAGGCAGGCTGCGGTTGCGCAGCTTCCACGAGGTTCTCACCTTTGTTGGGCGGGGCATCGCAGAGGAACGCGAGGTCAACGTAGCTCCGGATCCACGTACTCCACCGGTAGCAGAGAATCCAATAGTCACTCTCGAAATTGTCGAAGGGCACGGCCCGCCCGACGGGGCAGGAATCTCGGTGGCGCTGAACGGCACGTACTATGCGGTTCGGCCGCAACAGGGCTATCAGTGGAACCTGAAGGCATTCAGCCTGCTCAGTCAACTGTTTCAAATGAGCGTGGCGACGGTCGCAGACACCGGTCCGTCCATTGCCATTGCGAGGTAATTCAACTCGGTTCAAGCTCGCACTCGCTGCACGTCGACAAACAAAAGCTGCGACGCTGCTGCAGCCGATGGCTGCCCGACAGGGGCCCGGACCGTGCCTGCTTTTCATCTTGGCCAGCGAGCGGCAAACGCGCCGCGGAGGGAGGCCGCGACACAAACTTTTAGCTCCAGAGCCATGCGACGATAGTGGGACCCTAGTTCCGCAGCGCGACAGCTCTGATTCGGGCCAGCATGCCCCTGTCGCAACTTTCCGTTTCTGGGGAGCCGCTACCCAGTTTACCGGCACATCCTGTTGCACCCTCGGTTGCGTCGTCGTTCAGGTCCACGTGCAGTTCGGGAACTGCACCCAATAGACTTCAGGCCCCGTGCTGCAGGCCACGTTCATGAGCGTCAGGGTGATGCCGATGATGAGTGATGATCGACTCAGCATGGTGGGTTCCGTCCTCGCCAAACACATCGGTGTACGAACGAGATTCCGGGGAAGACAAAGAAGAGAATGCAGCTACCGGCGACATCGTCCCGCCACTACCAGCCTCCAGCATGTGCTCGGCGTTCTTATACAGGACTTGGTCCGCGCTGCTTCGCAATGGTGCAATACAATTCAGGTAGTTAGAATAGTTGACGTCAGTGTACAGCTGCTCCGCGCGCATGATCGCCCGCTCACGCTCTGAAAAGCGCTTTCCGTGCAGACGCAGAAAGCGCTCCGTGTACCAGTGTTGGATCAACGCTTGGTCAGCCTCGAGAAAGACTGCGTAGCTCTCGAGACCCGAAGCGCGCGTCGGCTGCTGCGCGTACACACCTTCGATGATCAACCAATCGGGTCGCCCGAGCTCACGCTGACCAACACACCCGCGTGCGCTGTGACAGTACACTGGCACAGAGAGCTGAGCCTCGGGATCGCGCACAGCCTGAAAGAACGCCGCGAGCGCCTTGTGATCGAAGCTCTCAGGAAAACCCTTGCGGTGCATGATCCCGGCCTCTGTCAGCACAGAATCCGAGCGCAGGAAACCGTCGGTGGACACAACCTCCACACGCTGGCCGTGCCGACGCATCAACACGCGCTGCAGCTTGCGCGCGAACGTGCTCTTGCCGACCGCCACACCGCCCGTCACCGAGATCAACTTCGGCGACGCCGCCATCAGCTTCCGCCCGGCCGCGCGCGCGACCAAGGACAAAACCGCGCCGCTCACAGCGGCCCCGCGTGCAATGACAGATCGAGCGTTCGCCGGGCTCGGTCGATACGCAGCTCGAGCGCTGAAGCCTCGGCGCTCGCATAGCCATCGGCCAGCGCCCCATCCGGAACAATCCCGATGACCCCGTGATTGCGGTGCGACAGCAGCAGCGCCTGCCAGCTGCCCGGCGCATCGAGGCCAGGATGCAGGCGCGGAGTCAGCCACAGCCGATCGCCGATGCGCGCCGCGAGGTTCACGCAGCTGGGGGCGCCAGACGTGTACAAGAAGCTGTAGGCGCTGGGTAATACGGTCGGCGCGGGCTGCGTGGCGAGCCCGGTCGCGCCGATCAACAGCAGGCGGCTCGATGCGGTCATGCGCTCACTCCAGCGCGCTTGCTCCCATAAGTCAATCCAATGTCCTATTGTGTACCCATCACGATAGCTTATGCTCGCCGCCTATGACGCTCGACGAGCTACGCAGCGTGGTTGCAGTGCACGAGTGCCGGAGCTTCAGCGCAGCGGCGCGGCGATTGGGCTGCAGCCAGCCGGCTGTGAGTCAGCATATCCAGCGCTTGGAAAGCGAGCTGCGCCTCTCGTTGTTCGAGCGCCAACCTCGCGGCATTCGCACCACCACCGCCGGCGACATGCTCGTGCGCGCGGCCAAAGAGTCGCTCGCGAACCTGGACCACGTCGTCCAACGCTTCGCCGCGTTGCGCGACGGTGAAGGCGGCATGCTGACGGTGACGACCGGCGGGACGACGGTCAAGCACTTCATGCGCGGCGCCATTCGCCAGTTTCGGCGCGCGCTGCCTTCGGTGAAGATGCAGTTCCGCGCGGCGATGTCATCCGCCGAGTGCATCGAGATGTTGTTTCGCGATGCCATCGACCTCGCCTTTGTCACGATCGGCGATGACATCGAGGGTGTGCGTCAACAAGCCTTGCTCGAGCTCGACTACGTGTGGCTCACCAAGCGCGACGACCCGTTGGCCCAGCGCGCCAGCATCTCGCTGAAAGACCTGCACGGCCGCGAATACATCGGGCTCGTCGACGGTCCGCGCTCGCGGCAGCAGCTCATGGCGACGGTGGCGCGCCACGGGATCGAGCTGGAGCCGACCATGACTGTCTGCGATTGGGATACCGCCATTCACTTGGTCGAGTTAGGTCTGGGCAGCACCATCGTACCGAGCTGGTTCGGCCATGCAGCCAATGCGGTCGCCATTCCGATCGAAGGTATGGAACCGATTCAGATCGGCTGGGCGGTACGCAGCACGCACGACTTGCTCAAGCCTGCCAAGACGTTCATGCGCCTCGTGCACAGCGACCTCGCTGCGCGCTCCGATCAACCCGGCGTGCGCTTGCTCCGGCGCTGATCAGGGCGCTCGCACACAGCGACTCACGCACGCCGACCTCTACGTTTGATCGAACGACTCGGTGTAAGCTACGCACTATGGTAAGGGCATCGGAGCGCGCGTGAGATCTATGCTCATCGAGCGAGTCGCAGGTTTGATCGTGGCAGTCCACGACGAACAAAACCCCAGCGACAGCGACTGGGATGTGTACGTCGCGCTCGTGCGAGAGAGCCTGAGCGAAGTCAGCTACTTCCGAGGCGTGCTCGTCACATCGTTAGGTGGGGCCCCGAACGCCGGACAGCGCAAAGCCCTTCAAACCATCGCGGACTCGCAGATCTATCGCACCTGCATCTGCACTGACTCCGTCGTCGCACGCGGCGTAATCATCGCGATCAACTGGTTGTTCTCCACGCCGATGCACGCCCTCCCCTACAAAGACCTCGACCGCGCGCTCGCCATCCTCGAGGTTCCCCTCGGAGAACGCAGCGTGGCCAAAGCTGCAGTCCTCCGCTTGCAAAGCGCACTCCGCGAAGAAGGCCTACGCCCCGACGTGAGCGCGTAGCATATCGGTCTTTGCATGATCGCTCGTCGCGGCGTTGACGCGGTCGACATACGCAGACAACTTCGCACGCTTGGCGAGCTCTTGTGCTTGGGCAGGTGTCAGAGGTGTTCGGAACGAGTGCAGCTGCGCGAACAGCGCGAGATCCGCGACGCAAAGCAGGTCGCCAAGCCAGAAGCCCGCTTGCGGCGCGCGTTGATCGAGCTGGTCCAGCAGCGTGAGAAATCGGCTCCAGCATGCTGGCCAGCCCGCACGCATGACATCGCGCGCGACCAGCGCCCGCAGAATGCCCTTTCTTATCTGCGGCGCGACAACTCGCCTGACGGGCCACGGCGCTTGTGCAAACAACGCGTCGCGCGTGAGCGGCCAGTTGCGCTCGTCGGCCCAGCGCGCGCTGACCACGTGTGCGCTGAGCGCGCCGTCCGCGAGCTCCTCCCAGAGCCAAGCTTCTGCGCGGGCTTGTGGAGTTTGGCCGCGTGTCAAAGCATGAGTCAGCCCTTCGATCCGGTGAAGGATGCGCGTGGAGTCCGCGATTGGCTCTCCATCGACGAGCAGCACTGGCACCTGGCGGGTGGGATTGAAGTTGCGAAACGCGTCGGGCCGATTCGCGTGACGCCGCTCGTAGCTGAGACCGGCGGTCCGCAATGCCCGGTGCACTTTCAGACAGAACGGCGAGTAACTCTCGACTCCAGGAAGTCCGGGATCCGTCAGCTCGCACAACACAAGGTGGGGTTTTTGATTTGGGCTCATACCTCTGGGTCTAGCTCGACGAGATGTCATCTTATGTCATATTTGATGGATGCGACGAAGTCAGCGCCTATTCGCGCTCGCCGAATACCTACGTGGACGTCGAACCGGGGTGACTGCGCGCGAGCTAGCGACTCGCTTCAAGGTCACGCAGCGCACCATCTTTCGCGACCTGGACGCGCTGCGTGACGCAGAGCTCCCCCTCAATACAGACCGCGGCCGAGGCGGCGGGATCGCGCTCGATCGCAGCTACGCGCTGCCTCCAGTGAACTTCAAAGCGCGCGAAGCTGCGCTGATTATTGCTGGCTGCAACTGGTTAACAAACATGCGCATTTTGCCCTTCACTGAGACGCTCCAAGCTGCACTCGACAAGGTCCGCGCCGCCCTATCCGCGTCGGCACAGCGCGACTTGCTCGGGCTGCTCGAGACGCTGCACTTCGTCGGGGTGCCGGCGCGACCGGTCAAGCCCGCCGTCATGCGCGCAGTCGAGCAGGCCTGGTTCGAGAATGCCGTGCTGCGCATCGAGTACGCAGGACACGCTGGCAACACCAAGCGCCGCGTGCAGCTGCAGAGCATCGTCATGGAGCGGGGCGAGACGCTGCTCAACTGCCTCGACCTCGACAAAAACGAGTCGCGTCAGTTCAAGCTCGACCGGATCCAGCAGGCGCGACAGGAGACGGCGCGCCCCAAATCACGGTAGATCTTACACGGCAAGAGATGGTCTCGTTCGGCACGTACCGGCGCACCAACCGCTCGAGCGTGGCATCGAAAGCTGCGGCGCGCGCTGGCTCCATACGCTCACGCGAGAAGCCGTTGCGCGCATCGAAGCTCGTGACGTACGCAGCCAATGGCTGCGTGAACGCCGCGTAGTTGTGACAGCGATCGCACTCGCGAAACAAGCCGCGGGCGCTGAGCTCCTGCCCGATGTCGTAAGGCCGACAGTCGCGATTGGTGGAGTGCTCTGCGATCAGCGCTTCGAGCTCCGACTGCCAAGGCAGGTTCTCGAGTAGTCAGCATGCAAGTGACGAGGCGTAGCCGTGTTCATCGGCAGGGCTCAGAGCTGCGCGAGGGCCAGCGCAAGCTGGTGTCTAACAGGCTCCGGATTGTGATTCGACCTTCGAGCGATGCTTGCCCGCGAATAGCGAGCGCAACAAATCTCAAAGGGTCCTGAGTCTGCCGGCATGGACGCTCGCTGGGGTCCGTGCGCCCGCGCGCTTTTTGTCAGCAAGGCGCACTGCCCGTGCAACGAATCGAATGGCCAACATGAACATTTTGGGAGTCACAATGCGCGCCTCGAGTTTCGGACGTCTGAACTGTTCATGGATTCCGCTGCTGCTCGCGTCATCTGCTGCCATGGGCTGCGGCGCGGATCCGGCCGGCGAGAGCTCACCGCAGGCTGTGACGTCGAATCAAGGCTCGGGGAGCGCTGGCCAAACTGCCGAAAACGCTGCTGCTGCGGGACGTGCCGGCACCGCCGCAATGGGTACGACCAACCCCATGCCTGGTCTCGGCATGATGATGATGGCCGCCAACGGCGGCGTCGTGACTGGCGCGGCAGGTGCACGTGCGCGAGCGGGTGCAGGAGCCTCAGTCGCCGGCGCCACGGGTGCGAGCGCAGGTCAAAGCGGCGGTGCAGCGGGTGCTGCCGGGACGGGCATCTCGGGCAGCGCAGGCGCATCGGGAACGGCCGCTGCAGCTGGTGGCGGCGCCCCGCCGATCGACATGATGGACCCGACTTCGATCTGTGCGGGCGGGGAAGTCGGCATGGACAGCGACGCCGTGATGACACGCGGCATGGGTGGTGGCCGCAACCTCGCGGTGATCATGATGATCGTCCCGCCACCCAACACAGTCTCGAGGTTCGTCACCACGCTGCACGTGCCGAAGCAGCCCAGCTCGCGCTCCACGTTGTTTATTTGGCCAGGCCTGCAGCATAGCGGTGGAGAAGACCCGGGCCGCGTCGGCAACGGCGTGCTCCAGCCCGTGCTTACGTGGGGTCCTTCGTGCGCGCGGTCGGCGCCGCCGTCAGCGTCGAGCTATTCCAGCTGGTGGGTCTCTGCGATGTACGTGAACGTCTCGACATCTGCCGCGGGTCCGACAGGCTGTGCGGGCGGCGACTCGATGGACGTCGCCGTGGGTGACCGCCTGCTCATGGACTTCTTCGTCCAAGGCAAAGAGTGGACCCAAGAGGTCACGAACCTCGCCAACATGAAGAAGATCGACTTCACCATCGATCTCAAGGGCCAAGATCAGAACTGGGTGATCTGGGACATCGAAGTCCCGTCCCAAGCACGACCCGCAGAAGACACCATCTTCGAAAAGTCGGTTCTCAGTTTCACCGAGCCAGTCGAGTCTTGCCAGCCCACCAGCGCTGCCGAAGTCGACTACTTCTCAGCCCCAGTCAAATCACCTGACGGCAAGAGCTGCTGCTTCGAAAAGATGATCTTGAAGCAGATGCGCAACTGATCATGGCGCCGAGGGGCAGCGGACCCCAAGACCTCGGAGGCGTCGAAGCCCGTTAGGCGCACGATGCGTGGTATGCGGAATCGCGGCTGTCCTCGACTTTTCCCGAGGATTGCGCATAGTGCAGCGCGATGCGGAAACTCACCGAGAGCATAGTGATGTTGCTCGCCCTCGCGGCGTGCGGCTCGGACGCTGGAACCGAAGTAGCCGATTCGCCGACGAAGGAGCTACCGGAAGCTCGGACCTCCGCGCCCGCAATGTCGACAGGCACCGCGGGCAAGCCGGCCACTGCCACAACATCAACATCGCCCAATCGAGCAGGCGCCGGAGCCGCGGCGAGCAGCACACCTACCGCGGATGCGGGCTCCAAGAGCGTTGCGCCGAGCTCGGGCGCGGCGGGATCGACTGCCGCTCCCAGCGGCGGTGCTGGCGGCGCGAATGACATGGCTGGATCAGCTGCAGCTGACGGCGGCAGCAATGCAAGCGGCGCTGCTGGCGCAGCGGGCGGTGGACAAGGCGTCCCGTGTGAGGTCTCCAAAGCGCTCGCGGCCTCCTGCCAACGCTGCCACGGAAGCGTGCCGGCCAACGGTGCGCCCATGTCGCTCGTCACGCTCGCAGACTTCGAGGCACTGACCGTCGGCGGCAAACCGAGAGTGCCCAAGTGGCAAGCGGCGTTGAATCGCATGAACGGCACCAGGAGTCCGCCGATGCCACCGGCTACGTCTCCGATCACGGATGAAGACAGACAGACGTTGATCGACTGGCTCGGTGAGGAAGCACCCGCAGGCGACGCCTGTCCGTAACTGCGCGCGCACACGGTTCAGTCACGTTGGGGCGCGAATGCCGCGCCTCGAGCCCGCCAGCGGCACGTTGCCCTGGCGCGTGATCTCGAGCGCTGCTGGTCCGCTCATTGCACAGAGGCGGCAGACCATTTGCCGAAAGGGTCAAACTATGCGCGCGCTCAATTTTTCTTGGGTTCTTGTGCTCGGTGTTTGTGTCTGTAGTGGCTGTTCGAAAGACGGCGCGAACGAGCCGGCACCAGCCGCAAGTCAGGGCAGCGAGGCTCCGCCCGTTCCCGCGACCGGCTCGGGCCCGATGACCAAGCTGACTGATGGTCAGATCGCGCAGATCCTCGTAGCCGTCGATGAGTCAGAGATCGCGCAAGCGCAGCTGGCGCTCGAAAAGGCGACTGATCCTGATGTGCGCGGCTATGCCAGCCACATGATCGAGCAGCACACGGCCGCGAAGGACTCGAGCGCGCGCCTGGCATCTCAGAGCGGCATGCAGTTGGCCGAGAGCCCGAAAGCCCAGGAGCTGAAGGTGAAGGGCACGAAGAATCTCGACGAGCTCAAGGCGGCGGCAGACGCCAAGAACTTCGACATCACGTACGCGCGCGGCCAAGCGGAACAGCACGCCGAGGTGTTGACGTTGATCAAAGATCAGCTGCAGCCAGCGGTCAGCGATCCCACCTTGCGCGATCACCTCGCGAATGCGCGCGCCATGGTCAGCGAGCACCTCGACAAGGCCAAGGCGCTGCAGAAGTAGCTCAGCGCGCTTCTTCGTTCAGCATCGCAAACAAGTCCGTCGCGCCTGGGTCGTGGCCTGCTTGAAAGAGCAAGGTCGTGATCTGGCCGCGATGGTGCGTTTGATGGTTGAACAGTTGGGTGACTGCCCACCACAGCGGGAGCTCGCTCCACTGTCCTCTGCGAAACATTCGCAATGGACCCGCGAGCGCCTCACTCGTGACCGTAAGAGCCCAGGCATCGATCGCAGCGTCGGACTTGTCGCGCTGAAGGCGCAGCTCTTCGAAATCGGAGGCGAGCTCCTGATCGAGGCTCTTGATCCCATCCGGACCCATAAAACCAGGCTCCGGCACGCGCCCCGTCAGTCGGCCGATCCAGATGCGATCGGCGACGAGCAAGTGGTTCAGCACATTGTGGATCGAGCCGAAGAACGCGCCGCGGTCGCGCTTGCGCTCTTCGTCGCTGAGCAGCGCCGCGCTCGTGTAGATCTTGGCGTTCATCCAGCGGTTGTAGCGAGCGTAGGCGCGGCACACTTCGGGCGTCATGGGGCGAGAATTTAGCGCACAGCGTAAGCGCCGGCCAGCGGGTCAGCGCTTGCGATCTGTTCCCGATCGATGATTGATGCCCTGCTCACGGAAGAGGGGAACATGTCGGCGCGGTGGTGCTTACCAACTCCGACTACGGTTTCTTGTGGCTCGAGGCATACCACCGCGCGCTCCTCGACAGCTGTTCGACGGCAAGCTCGAGGCGGTCGACAACCTGCTCTTGGCCACGCGCAACCTGCGAGCCGCGCAGGCGAGCCAGCGCGCGAAGCTGACCATTCCCCCCGACCCTTCCGTTCTGTCGTCTCTCGCGCGCCGCTACGAGGAGCAAACGTCCCGTCTCGGCGCGCTGACGCTGCAGCAGACGAAAGACGGAGCCACGCTCGCCGTCGGCGAGTGGCGCAGCCCGGTCGCGACGCGCCGCAACCCTGACGGCACGCGATCGCTCGTCACGATCGCTCCTGGCGTCGTCGGCATCCCGTTCGTGCTGAGTCAACACAGCGACGGTAGGCGCTTTATGACCTTGCGCGACGCGCAGCACGAATACTCCTTCGTCGAGCAGGCTATGGACGCGCACACACCACATTGATGAACGGGTGCGCGCTGCCGCCGGCGGGCTCGTCCACTTCTGCGACTTCGCGCAGCCCTACCGGCCCGAAGTCGCGCGTAATGGAAGTTGTGTCGTAGAAGAACAGGTTCACGCCATACGGCATGCGATACCAGTCTTCGCCGAGCGGCTCGCCCTGCCCGTACATCGGTGCACGTTTGGAGATGACGCTGAAGATCATCTCACCGCCGGGCTTCAGCTGCCGATAGCACTCGCGCAGCACTTTGGCGCGCCCGGGTGCATCGAGCAGATACAAGAGCCCGTAGCAGAACACCGCGTCGTACTGCTTGTCGTCGAATGGCATGTCCGTGACTGAGCCGTGGTGGATCGGAATGTCGAGGCCCAGCTCCGCGCGTGCGAGCTCGATGGCTTTGCCAGAGATCTCGATGCCGGTCACCGACATGCCGGCGTCGATCAGCGGCTTCGCATTTCGCCCGTAACCGATGCCCAGCATCAGCACGTCTTTTGCGCCGATGCGAACGAACCGGTCGCGTGCGAACAGCGCTGAGCGGCTCGGGCCAAGCCCCCACATCAGCTGCTTGCTCACGAAGGCATCTTCCCAGAATTCGCTCATATCCCATGATTCTAGCCCCCGGGCCCGCGCTGCGGCAGAGCGTTGCTTTCGATGGGATCGGCGTGGTTTTCTTGCCGCCGATGGCGGACCAAACCCTGTACCAGAGCCCGGCGTTGCGTGTGGTGCTGCGAGCGGGCTCGGTGGCCATGATCGCTGAAGGGCCACACGTGTGCCTGTCGCACGCTCCCTATCGCGGTGCCATGCGCGCCGCTCGCAGCGTCGTCATCCACGAGACCCGCAACGACGAGCTCAGCTTGGACGTCGATCCGATCGCGCTGCTCGCGACGCGGATGGCTGCGATCGATCCACACGGCGTCGGCATGCTCACCAGTCGCCGCGTGGCAGCTGCCATGGTGAACGCGTCGCAGGCCGACAACGTCCGCGCCGTGGCGCTTGTCACCGCAGGTCTTTCGAACGCGCTCCGCGTCGGCGATACGCCGGGCCCACTGGCTGGCTGGGGCACGATCAACATCGCTTGCCATGTCGACGTGCCGCTCAGTACGCCCGCGCTGATCGAAGCGTTGGCCATCGCTGTGGAGGCGCGCACCAGCGCCGTGATCGATGCCCGCGTGCGCTCGAGGCGCAGCGCGGGCCATGCGACGGGTACCGGGACCGACTGCATCGCGATCCTCGCGCCGCGGCACGCGCAGTCGCGTGCTCTCTACGCAGGCAAGCACACCGCAATTGGGCACGTGATCGGAGACGCTGTCCTGCGCGCGACCGAGACGGCAATCGCCAACTGGCAAGCCGAACAACCGGGCTAAGCACGCACTGCTCGCACGACATGCAGCTCAACCGGAAAAACCAGCGCACCATGACGTTCAAACGCAGCCAGCGTAGCGCCGGGCGCTGCGCCAGAAGTCTCCTGCATGAAGCTCGAGAACGACTCTGCATCGCCGTGCCACGTCCATTCGGCGCAGCGAGTGTGTTCCTTCACAGCTACGAAACCCGCGTCCTCAAAGGCCTTAGCCAGCGTACCGGGCTGCGAGAATTGAAACGGGCCCGGTTCACCGAGCTTGAAGGTCGCGCCCTTCGGGAGCATGTCGCGCAACAGCGGCTGATCGATCGCACCCCACGCGACATGACAGGTTGTCCCGCCTGGCTTCAGCACGCGCAAGATCTCGGCGAGCGCCTGGCGCACATCCCCCGCAAACTGCAGGCCCAGACGCGAGGTGACGAGGTCCACGCTCGCCGCCGACAGCGGCAGGTGGTGCATGTCCGTTTCCAATATCCGTAAGTTCGCGAGACCGCGCGCGTGTGCTTCGCGCTCGGTAGCTGCCAGCAGCTCAGAACAGTTATCCGTGGCGAGCACGCGCGCACCGGGCCGCGCCGCAGCCAGCGCCAACGCTGGGTCACCTGTCCCGCTCGCAAGGTCGACGACCTCGCGTACCGCGCCGACCGCTTCGAGGATCAGGTCCGTCGCAGGTCGGGTAAATGCTTCGAATCGTGTGCGGTGATGCGCCAGCGAGCGCGCCACTGCGCTCAGCGCCGATGGGCTGGACATGTTTCTTACAGACCTCCTCACAGTCAACGCGCGCCACGAGAGCTTGTGACAAGCCTCTCGTTGGCTCCGTAGTTGCAGGTGGGCACCGTGAGGAACTTTGGAATGCCACAGCCCGACCGCCGAATGCTTACGCTGCTCGAGCGATTGTTCGAGATCCCACCGGCTGCGCTCGATGTTGTGCTGAGCCGCAGCGCAGACATCATCACTGAACCGACCCCGTGTGAGAAAGTCGACGTGCTTCTGCACGAGCTCGACAGCCATTGCCTCGTCGCGATCGGCACCGCGCACACAGAGTTGGCGCAGCTACAAAAAAGCCTCGGTCTCGATCGCTTGCCAATCGCAAACCTTCGATCCGCAGCTCGATCTGGTTGGCTTGGCGCGCGCAGATCGTCAGCGGAGCTTGCGTCGGCGTCTCGAGACCGAGACGACCCAGCCGAGTAGACCGAGGCTGCTCCACAAGGCCAACTGAGCGCGCGTGTTGCCCTGCTGTGTGCCGGGCGCGCTGCATCCGCAGCCTGACTGTTCGTCGCTCGGAGCGGCGTTGGTCGGCTGCGTCAGCGTGCCGGTCAAGCCCGCTGCGCCTGTCCCAGCGCGCGGCGTCGCGACCATGCCAGCGACCGCCGTCGTGACGCCAGTGGCTGCGCCCGTGCCAGCGCGCGGCTGACCGGGAACGGCAGCGCCGCTACCCGCTGCAGGCGGCATGCCTTGCCCTGCGCTGCCAGTGACCGGGGCCGTTCCGCCGCCCGCTCCGCTCGCTCCGGTGCCTGCGACTCCGCCTGCAGGGGCGACGCTACCACCCGCACCAGCCGCCGCTGCGACCGCCCCACCGGCACCCGCTGCGCTGCCCGGAACGCCGTTCATCGGACAGGCCATCTCGACCGCCTCGAAGCCGCGCACGAGCGGGTACATCATGCCGGTACGCGGATCCATGATCGGCTCGCCGGTCTTCTTCAGGATGTCGAGGATCGCCGCCGGCTTGAGCATCGGGTTGCACTCGAGCATCAGCGCCGTGAGACCGGCGACGCCCGGAGCCGCTTGCGAGGTGCCGCGGAACATCGAGCTGCCCGTGCCGCGACCTGTCGAGGAGATCTGCGTGCCTGGCGCGAGCAGGTCGAGCCGTGCGCCGGCTGTGCACGTGAAGCACGCGATGGTCTTCGAATTCGTCGGATTGTCGGAGCAGTTCGGCCAGGGCGGACCGCCGAGTGACTGGTACGTACCGCCCTCGGGCTGACTGCCGAGAACCGTGTCGTAGGTCGCGCCGACTGCAAACACGCCTGTGTTGCACGCGGGCGCGGCCATCGTGTCGGTGTTGCCGGTGTTGCCGCTCGAGACAGTGATCGGGACGCCGCGCTCGACCAAGGTCTTTGTCACCGCGGCCAGCGCGCCTTCGCTGCGATCGCACTGCGCTGCATCGGCGTACTCCTGCGTCGACACCAGGCTCGCGTTGATCACCTGCACCTTGAGCATGTCGAGGTTTTCGGCGACCCAATCGAAGCCAGCGACCCAGTCGGAGATCTGCCCCGCGTTGTTGCGATTGAGCACCTTCACCGAAACAATGTTCGCGCCGGGCGCGTAGCCCTTCGACACTTGCCCTGCACCGCGGGAAGCCACGATGCCAGTCACGTTGCTGCCGTGGTTATGATCGTCTTCGGCGTTCTCGCCTTCGCTCGCGAAGCCGGGCGGACAGGCGCCCTGGGTGAAGCAATGTTGCGCGACGATCGCGTCTTTGAGCGCGGGGTGCATGGTGGTCGCGCCCGAGTCGAGCACAGCGACGGTGATGCCTTTGCCGGTGAGGCCGCGGACTGATTGCACCTTGTCGACGCCGACCGCTGGCAGGGCTTGCGCCAGGCCGCCGCTGCCTGTGCCATCGAGCTGCACGCGGCTGACCGAGGCGTACTGACGCAACATCCCGAGGCCTTCGCGGTGGAGCGTGCCGGCGATCCAGGGAATCGTTCGGTAACGGTGTGCAAGCTCGAAACGGTCACCCAAGCCTTGCAGGACCGCGTTCACGCTGCCGCTCACGGCGGCTGCTTCGGTGGGCGCCAGCTCGATGAATACCCGCACGCGCTCCTCGCGCTCAAAGGCCTCCTCGACGCGTCGCTGGACCTCGACACCGCGGCTAGATTCCAGAGGGTCCATCAGCTGCGCGGACGCAGGCGACGCGGACACCAGGGCGATCGAGACAGACAACGACAAGAAGCCCAACCGCGTGATCTTACGAACCGTCAGCTCACTCAAGTGACACCTCACGGCGAGGCATACACCCAATTGCCGTCGAGGATAATGCGTTCATGGCTGCTCCGCGTTGAATGCGCGAACAGGCTCAAACCATCAGAAATTGGAGGGCTTTTCTCGCTGCGTCGAGCGCTCGGTCGCAGCTCGCTCTCGGCTGCATCAATCTGTCAAAAATACCTTGCGGGCCATCCAGTTGTAACCGTTGATGTCAGCCCTGTCACCGAAGTCGACACAGTGGCAAGCGTTCGACGCCCCCGTGCTCCCATCTCGGGAAGTGGGGCGACCTACCCGCGCAACGACGAAGCACTACGCGGGTGGGGCTGTTAGCTCACGCTCGTTCAGCCTTACGTAAACGCACCGAACGTGTCATGTCGCCACGCTTTTGGGCCGGGCTCAGTTCCCTCGTCCGAGCGCAAGAATCGCAGCTGTTGGCGTCGAGGCGAGCTGCGAGGCCGACTTGCCAGAGGCCCGGAGCGCGCGGTCCACGAGGTAGGTGCCCACCCGTGCGATGACATAGCGGCGCCCGTGTGCGTGGCGCTCGGTCCATTCGTCGATGGTCAGGTCGTCCGGTGCGTCGCGCAGCTCTTCGACCCACGCTTCGACCTCCGATTTGTACAACCCGCGCGGGTTCAAGCTGTGCGCGCAGTCGCGCTCAAACGCGATGGCCAGGCCTTCGCGCACGGCCCGATCGAGCATGTTTTCCTGCCGGAGCGCCGTGTCGCGCACCATGTGATGCCACGCGTGAAACAAGCTCACGCGCAGCTCGCGCAGCGCGACTCCGAGCACGCCGCCAGGGTGCGTCGGGTCCACGGTCCACATGATCGTGTTCGGGTCGAGCCCCGCCGTGGTGTCTCCTGTTCCTTCGTCCACCTCGAAGCGCTGGCCCGTCTGGACGCGCAGCACCAACTCCTGGGGCAGTTGCGGCAGCCGGGATCGCACCTCGCGCGCGGTGCTTTCGGCGATCAGCGTGACTGTCGCCCGCTCCCACCACGTCAGCGCACGACCATCGACCTCGTAAAAGTCGACCTGCAGCGCCTGCGACTCACAGCCCACGAGGCAGAGAGCAGCGCATAGCAAACAGTTGGTTAGAGTCCGCATTAGTCCTGATCTGACAGTTTGCTAAGTGCTTTATCTAACTGTTGGTCGTACTGTTGGGTCTCGACGCCTGGCTCGCGCAGTTGCTGTGGCTCGGCCCGGGCGCGCCGCAACCACATCACACCGAGCCAACCCAGCCAAAGCACTGCCACGCTCATCGCTGCGCCTACGATGATCGGCAGCGCCACGCGCGGATCCTCGCCGCGCGGTACCGCACGGATCTTTTCGCCGTAGCGCGCGGCCAAGTCGTCTTCGATCTTCGCGGCGGGCTCCCCCGCGCGGAGCCGCGTCGCGATCTCGGTCCGCAGCTGGTCGGCGATCGGCGAATCGTGGATATCTAGCGTTTGCGTCCAACAACACGGTGCGATCAGGCGGCCTTCGAGGTCGCGCGCCGCTGCGCTGCGCTCGTTCAGCGGCGCGTCGGCTGCAGCGGATGCTGCGACCGTCGCCAGCGCCGCGCCAGCCATCAGCACAAAGGCACGTCGTGGGACAGTGCGCTGCGTCGGCTCTGCGCCGTGTTCCTGAACCGACATACTCGTTGCCCCTGTCCGCTGCGGAGCAGCCGAGGTTGACCCTGCCGCCATCAACACGCGAGGATCTGGTTCGATTCCCTGCTTCGTGAACGGCCATACAATCCGATGACTTAGTCTCCGCACCGAGTTACCCCCCATGTTCGTGATGATCGGCTTGGCAGCCCATCGCCAGTCTTACTCAGCGCACCTCCAGCTCGTAGTCCGCATAAGCCTGTCCGCCGCGCTCGTCGCGTAGCACCAACCAGAGGTGAACGAGACCGGGCTCATCCGGTGTTCGATAGTGATTTACAGCTTGAGGCGTAGAGGTGCTGTCTAGCGCGAGCTCGCCGCTGCTGGTGAACCACGACAGACGCAGCGCCTCCGTTCGATCGCGCAGGCTGCGATCGGAGCGGTCATAAAGGACATAACTCTCCTGGCTCGATGTCGTCCAACCGCTATGAAGATCGAGTTGCGCGCCTTTGGGAATCGTATTCAGCTCGAGCACTGTCCCGTTGTGCACAACCGAGAGCTCGCTGAGCTCCGGTGAACGGTTTCGCACGTAGCGCTCGCGGTAAGCGCGCGTGATCGTCAGCGGTGCATCGGTCAACGGGCAAGTGAGTCGGAGCACGCCAACTGCCTCGACACGCGCGCGCGCGATGCGAATGGGCTGGTAGAAGCCACCGGTGGTATCGGGATCCGATGGCCTGACGCCTGACGGCACATTGGGCCCGAAGCGCGAGCACGCGTCGGAAGGAACCACTGCAGAGAAGCCCGCGATCGCTTGTTCAGTACGTTGCGCGCAAGCGTCCGAAGCCAAGCGATTGTCGCCGAGCGACTTGGCTGTGCGGCAAAAGCCCAGTCGAAAGTCTGAGACAGGCAATGTACCGCTGCTGTCAGCGGCAAGAATGCTCAGGCTCACACGCTCTCCTGGAGCGGCCTCTGCTGGCTCACTGCGCAGCGCGAGCACGCGCGCCTCGACAATCAGAGATGGCCGCGCGTTGTCCTCACCGAGACAGCTGAGCAGCAGGGTAGCGAGCACTAGGGTGCGCTGGTAACTCATTGCATCAGAGCTCCGCGCGCAGGCCGAGCACGGCCAAGATCGGCAGACCTGTCAGATCTCGCCGGTGTTGCAAGTCGAAGCTGTACGCTGCAGCCTCGACATTCGCTCGGTTCGTCACGTTCAGCACATCGAGCCACAGTCTGAGCTCGAGATCTTCCAGCATCACGGTTCGCTCCACGCGCACGTCCAGCGCGAAGAAGTCAGGCAGTCTGGCCCCGTTATGCGTCGCGAAAATCGGCTCGAAGCGATCACCTTGCAGGTTTTGATAGCTCCCGATCACGTCGGTGCGCGGGCTTCCTGTCGCGTAGCGCGCACGTGCCGCGAGCTGCCACGCGCCCAAGCGCAGCGTGGCAAGCAACGAGAACACGTGCGTTTGGTCGAAGTCCAGAAAGCGCTCGCCCACTGTCGGGTGATCTCGTCGTCTCGCCCGGCTCAACATGTAGCTGAGCTGAGCGTCCAAGACGCGCCATGCGCGTAGCTTGAGCGCGAGATCGACGCCATAGCTGTGCCCTTGCCCTTCTGGGACCAACGCCGCTGCGAGCGGCATAGGGCGCGCAGGGTTACGCGCGCTGAGCTGCCAGACCTGCCGATAGAAGCCGACGAACTCCACGCTCAAGACGTCGCGCAGCGTGAGACGCGGGCCACCTGCCCCAGTAAAACCACTCGCGCCCTCCAGCGCAGGGTTCCCAAACAGCGCGCTGCGATCTTCGGGAGCGGCAGCTTGCTGGGCAAAGCCCGCGCGCGCGCTCAGTTGCAGCTGCTCACTCACGAAGAAGCGCAGCGAAAGCCGAGGCTCAGGGCGGAGCCGCAGCGCAGCGCGGCCGGAGGCAGGCGTTGCAACAGCTGGGGGCAGCGCTCGGTCGCTGTTCAGCAGCTGAATAGACAAGCGAATGCCCGGGCTGATCGTCAAGCGTCCAAGCCGCAGCTGAAGGCTGCCGTACGGTGCAACATTCGCGTCGTGTGTGGACCAGGCGTCTGACGTGACCTCGCTTCCAGGAGGTTGACCGAACACGCTGATGTCGCCCTCGCGTGCGGGGAGTGTCAGTGTGCCACTGCGCGCGACGCGAGCGCGCAGCGCTGCAGCATCGAAGCCAAGTTGCACCGTGACCTGCTCCAACGCTGCACGATAATTCGCACGCACCCCGTAACGCAGCGCACTCGTTCCGATTCGCCAAGCGTCACCGGCGCTCTCGCCCAGCTGGGTGCTGTCATATTGGCTCACAAAAGGTGTGATGTTCACACGTGCCCGATCCGCGTAACGACGCTTGTACTGCAGGTAAACCAGTGTCAGCGCTCTGCTTTGCGTCAGAGAACGCGGCGTGCTCCCACTGGCAAGCGTGCGATCACCGAGCACGTACCGATCGTGCGTGCCGAGCCATGCCGCTGAAAGCTGCGAATCGCGATCCAGGTCGAGCTGTGCTTTCGCAAAACCGTCTGCGTATTCGGGCAATGGGAGGTTGTCGCGCGCTCGTGCCGCTAGCACGTTTGCAAGGCGATCCAGGTACCCCAAGCGCCCTGCCCAGGCCACTCGCAAGGGACCTACGGTGCCTTGCACACTGCCCGATGCATTCATGGTGTCGAGCGCCAGCAATGCACGCGGTACGCCATCCAGGGCTTGCGTTTCGACGTCGATCACCGCCCCGAGATTGCGACCGAGCTCGGGACCGGGCGCGCCCTTGATCAACGTCAGTCGTGAAACGATGCGCTCGGGCAAGCTGCTGCGAAACCCTCCTGGATGAAAGAGCAGAGGAAGCTCCACGCCATCCAGGTACACTCGGAGCTCGGCGTCAGTGCCGCCCCAAATCGAGAGCGCGCCCGAGTCAAACGTCGAGCGTACGACGCCAGGTAGGTTGAACAGAGCGCGTGCCGCATCACCCAGCGCGGCCGGCTGTCTCTGTGCAGCGCGATCGTTCACTGTGATCTCGCCGGCGACTGGCAGTGCCCGTGCACGAGCGCGTGCATTGAAGCCCTCAGCGGCAGGCGCCGTCGCATACGCTTGAGACAGCGCGTCGGCAGTTATGCCCATGAGTGCGAGCGCAATCAGCGCAGCGATACCTGGCGGCGGTAGACTCACGGCACTTCGAAGGTCAGCGCCAGGATTCCGGCGTTTGCACCTGCTCCAAAGCGGGTGTCACTTGGTAGACTGATGCCACTGGCGCTGGTGAGTCGCTCGCCTTGCTTGTGCACGTCGATCGACCAGCGCGCCGCTTTCTCACCGCAAAGCGAGGCGGTCGCGACCCGCGCGCGATAGCGACCGGCTGGAAAGGCTTCGCGCCACAGCACGCGCTCTTCCGAGCGATCTAGCGCCGCGCAGCCCGCGTTGGCATCGATGTCGAGTACTCCCTCCTGAGCGAGCTCAGCGTCCGAGGCGGAAGCAGGCGCGCGCAGACTGTTGATATTCCGTGCCCAGATGAGCTGTCCGGAGGGATCGAAGACGTGTAAGTCGAGGTCCGCTGTATTGTCCCAGCGCAACCGTACGACCAGTGCTTGATCCTCGCTGAAGTTACTCGCCGCGAGCTCGATGCTCGTGCGTGCTCCGATCCTACCCAGTGCATCGGCCGCGCAGAGCTGCAAGGTCAACGGTCCTTCCGGCAGGTCGCGCGAGAGACTCAGATTCGCTTCGAAGCTCGGAAGCTCAGGCTCTTCGGCTGTGGGCACACCCGCGAGCACAACCCAATGTCCCCTGTCTCCTTTCATGCCTAACAAGACAGCCGTCGCGGTCGGCGCGAGACTGCCGCTGACATGTTCGTTCAGGGTGCCGGACCTCACGCGTTGGTGAGGCACGCGAGCCTGTTGCACATCGGGTCCACCGTTTGGCTCGGGCAGTGTGCCCGCGACGTACTGCGCTCCCTGGACGCGCACGAGCGCCTCGATGCCAGGATCGAGGCTGGAGCTCGTACAGCTCGCCAGAAGCACGAGGCCAGCGAGCGCGAAAGCTCCGGAGTGTATGCGGAGCACGCCATGTGGCATCAAAACACCAGCTGCCCACGCATGATCAGCGTGTCGGATGCGAGGGTCGTCGGGGCGCCGCTCGGCTCACGACCGAGCGGGTTTCGTCGATGATCGTATTGAACAGTCAGGCGCAGCGATCTGACACTACACAGCGCTGCAAACACACTCACGGTTTCAAAGCGTGCGTCCACCGGCACAAAGGCGGTCCCGCGCCGCTCGTTGGCATCGAAGTCAGGATCGTAAACGTCGTACCGCACGCCGATTTCAACGTGTCGTGTGACAGCTTGCCTCAAGCCGATTGCCCAACCGAGCTCACGCAGATCTCGCCCACCTGCGAGCGGATCGGCCGGCCACAAGCCGCGATCGAGATTCTTGGCCATCGTCAGCTCAGCGAACACATTCATGTCACCCAGGGCGGGCAGGCGCGCGCGCAATGCGCCATCGATGCCGAGACCGAAGCGCTCGAAGTTGCGGGAAGCTTCCGCTGGACTGCCGGCGGTGACTTGCAGCTCGGAGGTCTGAACGACTCCGTCCTCGTTGACGTCGCGCCATACCAAGGCATCCTTCGTTTCGCGCCTGCCCGGATGGAAGCCGGCGCCGAGCAACAAAGACGATCCGAAGGCCAGCTGCACCGCATCGCTCACCGAGCCCGTCACGCGCAGGCGCGCGATAAAGTCCTTGGCAGCGTTGGGGTCGCGCAATGGCAAGGCGGACTGCTCATTGGGCTCGCCGTTCATCAGCGCCACCACCGCGTGCACGAATCGGTAGCGAGCCTCGAGCCGCGCGCCGAGGTCGCGGCGACCTGGAAAGAGCGCGCTCACCCACTGGCTAGGCTCCAGATACGCGCGCGCTGCGACGCGCTCGCGCTGCTCCAGACCGAACGGAATGACGAACACGCCCGCTGCAGCCATCAGCAGCGGTCTCGGTGCCTGTGCGGGGTAGTTCACCGACACCTCGGCGAGGTACACGCTAAACGGAGCGAGCACGCTGCTGGCTTGGATGCCGACCGTGCCGCGCACGAGGCCATCGGTGATCTGCGCGGCCACTCTTGCGCGCCTGAGCGCAAACGCGCGGTCGTTGAGCGGCGCTCCGCTACCAGGGTCTAGCTCGTCCACAGCCGCTTGACTGACGGGTGTAACGTCCACTTGCACGAGGCCCGCCAGCTGAGGCGTAGGCCAGGCTTCGGGCGGCTTCGATTGCGCAGAAGCGGTCGAGGATGCCACGGCGCGCACCAACGCGCCGAGCACCACGAGTTGCTGAATGCGTGTGCGGAGCGTAGTCACGCGCGTCAGGGCAGAGCTGGCAGCCCGCCGTCCTCTAACAGCAGAGGCAGCACCGGCTTCTTGTCGACAGCCTCGACGTCGTCGTCGGTACACGCATTGAGAATCTCTAGCGACGTCCTGGGAGACTCGACACATGCCTGCGAGTCGACGGCGGCGGCATCCGATGCAGCCGCCGCGCCAGCGCTTGCGTCAGCGGCTGCGAGCTGTCTTCCGTCCGAGCCCTCCGCGCACGCAGCGAAACAAGTCAAACAGAGACACGCCGCCCGGAGCGACGAAAGAGCGCTATGCATGTTCATCATCGCACCTCGCAAAAGCCATGACGGCATGCGCCGTCATCACAGTCGGAGTCCTTGTCACACTCTTCGCAACCACGGCCGGGCTCTGCCACGCGACTTTCGTAATAACAGCCGCAAGGCTGCGGCGGAGCGTATAGTGACAGATCTCCGCCTTCCTCCTTGCGCGTCACTTTCATCGCGCATTGCGGAACCAAGCCGACTTCGATCACAGACTCGAGAGCTTCGAAATCGGGCTTTGGCTCAACGCCGTCGCCCAAGATCAAGCCAATCACATACTCCGCCAGCGGATTGACAGGTTTGTCGTCTTCGACATGCGTCATCCAAACAGTCGGAGCCCAGGGAAAGTAGTGACCATCGCGCACGTTGCGCTTGTCGAACGAGCTCGCGGTGGAGTCCGGGAAATAGGCGCGCTTCTGACCAAATGCGCGGAACGCGAGCACGTTGACTTGATCTCGGCTGCGATCGTAGAGCTCAGTGCCCAGAATTCCGATCGCCTTGCCCGGCTCGCTCGCGCTGCTGACTGCGCTCAACACCTCGCTGGACTTGTCGAATGGCGTACCCTTCCAGCGTTGACCAGGCACGCGAATGGCTGCGGCCAAGCTCAGCAGCGTGCTCTTGGTCACCGTGCGGATCGAGAAGAACTCCTCGTCGTCCCAGGGCGACACTTTGCCCGCTGCGCCGAACCCAAAGACGAAGTAGGCCTCCTCCGCGGTGATGGCGCGTTCGCTGCTGCTTTCGGGCACGATGAACGCATACGCTTGATTCGGTCCCTGGAAGAGCTTCACGCCTTTGGGCGGATCTTCTGGATTGCAGGCGGAGACGAACAACGCCGAGTTGGCCACATCCACCGGGTGGCCCGCCTCTCCGATGGTACAGGTCAGTGAAGGTTCCGAAGTCTTCCAAGCAGCGTCCTCTTGCTTCGAGGGGACGTACTTCGGGTTCATCGTGATCGGCACGTCGTTGTAGATGGCTTCGACGTTTGTACAGGATCCAGACGTCACATAGATCAATGTGATCGGCTTGACCTCGGAGTCGCGCAGCACACGGCCGAGCGTCTTCATCAAGGGTTCCTGCGTATCACCCACCTGCAGATACAGCGGGTTTGGCAGCTCCTCGCAGCGCGGCTGGGCGCGTGCACGAACTGCTAGCGTGCACAACGCGCAGCACAGCAATGCGCTCATCACAAGGCGAAATCGTAGTGTCATCTCACTATCGGCTCCCAGTCAGAGAATTCTATTCAACAAACATGAGGTGCTAGGGCACCGCGAACACATGCACGCCAGGGTGTGCTGGATCACCGGAGTCAGCGACGAACAAGCGCTTGTGTTCCTTGTCGTAGCTGACGCCGCTCGGCTTCGTCACGACCGGTGAGGCACGAAGCGTTTTCACGCTGCCGTCACGCGCGATCCAACGCACGGCCGTCGGGTCTGCGCTGCCGGCTGCAGCCTGGAATTGACCCGAGAAGAGGCTCCCGTCCGGCCCCTCGCAGATCTGATCCGGCTTGGGCAGCGACGCGAAGCGATGCCAGCCATCCGCGTGCGCGGGAAGCTCGTCGAGCGGCGCATCGAAAATAGCACCGGCCGACTGATCCGATGCGTACAGACGATCGCCCGCGACCGCCAGGCCGATCAACTTGCCGAAACCGTCTGCGACTTGTGTCTCGCCTGTTTTTGGCTCGATCACGTTGATCCTGCCGCTTTGCTTGCCGCCAGCAGCAGAGAAGCTCGCGCCATAGATCCTGCCGTCTGGAGCCGTCGCGATCCCGAGCCGATGGAGACTGCGATCGAGGTTCGGCACAAGCTCGCTCGACCCATCTGCGCGTATGAGGACGATGCCGCCGTGAACTGCATCGGGCCCAGGCACACCAAAGCGTGTGACGAGCAGCGTGCCGTCCGCCAAATGGCTCGCCTGTCCGAGCGAAACATTCTCAGGCAATTCACTCACACCCTCCGGCATAGCAGCGACCGCGTACGGCTCTGAGCCGACGCCTTCTTTGTCCGTCCATTGCCAGACGCGGTTGCCTACATTGTCGACGATGAACAGTCGCTGCTTGGCTCCATCCCACAGCACATCTTCTGGCGCACTGTCCCTCAAATCGATGAACGAGTCCTCCACAGCGTTCTCAGCTTGCTGAGACGAGGTCGAGTCATCGCAGCACGCGCTGGCCAGACACAGGAGGCGGAGGCCAGCGCACATCGTGCTTCTAGCTACACGGTCGCGAAAAGGCGCCGCGCGCGGGCTCGCTCGATGCAGAAAAGGACCAAATGCCGGAGAAGTTGTCATGGAAAGAAGGCTTTACATCATGAACGATTCACTTGTCACCAGGTTCGTCCAGCCTTCGCATAGAGATAATATCGGGCCGCGATGTTTCCAACGCTTACGCATTCGCTAGTTACACATGTGAAACCCTGGCGATCGTAGGCTCCGACCTGTGAAGCCCAAGCTGAAGCTAGTGGCTGCGCCGAGCGCACTCGCTACCAAGACTCATTGCCCTTACTGCGCCTTCCAGTGCGGCATGACCATGCGCCCTCGCGACGGCGCAGTCGGTGTCGACGTACGCGCCGATCCCGACTTCCCAGTGAACCGCGGGCAGATGTGCATCAAGGGCCTTAACTCTGCGGCGCTGCTCGACCATCCGGGCCGTGTAACGAATCCGCTGTTGCGCGGTCGCGACGGCGTCTTGCGGACGTGCACCTGGGACGAAGCACTGACGTTCATTGCAACGCGGATGCAGGAGATCAAGGTCAGGTACGGTGCAGATGCAAACGGCGCCTTTGGCAGCGGCGCGCTCACAAACGAGAAAGCGTATCTGCTTGGCAAGTTCGTGCGAGTCGCGCTCGGATCCTCGCAGATCGACTACAACGGTCGCTATTGCATGGCTTCTGCCGCAGCTGGCCAAAATCGAGCCTACGGGATCGATCGCGGGCTGCCGTTTCCCGTGAGCGACATCGGCGAAACACGTGCACTGATGCTCTGGGGATCGAACTGTGCGTGTGTGACTCGTTCAGCAACGAGACCGCACAACAGGCGCACGTCATCCTCCCGATCAAGCAGTGGGCCGAAGAGGAAGGCACGGTCACAAACCTCGAGGGCCGCGTCATTCTGCGGCGCCAAACCATGCCCGCACCCGCAGGCGTACGCAGCGACATCGAGATTCTGACGTTGCTCGCCGAGCGGCTCGGCTTTGGCCAACACTTCCGCTATCCGAACACGGAGGCCGTTTTCGATGAGCTGCGGCGCGCGACCAAGACCGAACGCAAAGCCGACGCTCGCGGCGACCGCTTGACGTGCGAACTGCTCGCGCGCGCATTTTTATGCCGAGCGCGCGCTGTGTGGCGTTGGGCCGGGTTGCCAGTTGCCGCTCCACAGCTCCGCGCGATAACGCTCGAAGCAGCGGGCGCCTGCACGCAGACGCATCAGCGCACCTTCTGCGATCGGCGTGGCTAGCGCTGGGTTGGCCGCTACGAGCGGCAGCAGGACCTCATTGTTCCAAGCCAGCGAGTGCTTGACGTCGAGCGTCGCGTGCAGCGCGTAATAACGGCGCGCCGCCCCACCCAGCCCCAAGCGCTTGAGCGCAGCATTCACCTTCTCGGACCGCCCGGGCGCAGTCAGCTCGATCGCACCGAGCGCGCCGATCGATTGATAGGTGTAGTGACGATTGGCCGCCAGCGCGACCATTAGATTGGCAAGCGCGAGCGATTCCCAAACAGTCGCTTCTTCTCGGATATCGAGGTCGAGCGCTCGACCGAGATGCTCGAGCATCGGCCCGTGCATTCCGGACTGCGTGCCCTGCCCCATCTCATCCCAATAGTTGCGTGCGAGCTCGAGCTTGGGCCGCGCCGGCAGCTTCACTTGCGTGAGCGCAACCAGGTCATCGAAGCCAGCTTCTCCCGCCATTTCCTGAGTCAGGAACCAGCAAAGCTCTTCGTGCGTCGCTTCTTCGGCGAGCCAAGGAAAGAGCGAGTCGCCCTGCCCGGGACCGTTCTGTTTAAGCTCCTCGAACCAATGCACGAACGCCTCGGCATCTCGGGGTGCGGTGTCCGCCCAGAGCCGAACCTGCTCGCGCTCTCGCTCAACGAACTGGTGCTCCAGCCGTCGCAACGCAAGCTCTTCATCGAGCATCCTGGACCACTGCTCTGGCGACATGTGAGGAGTGAGGCGGGCGCGATTGAGCTGTCCGAGCATGCGCTGCGTAAGCGCCTCGTCCTGTGCACCGGCCCCGGTGAACTGTGTGTTTGAACCCAACGGCATGACCCGGCACATTGCAAACTAAAGGCCAGCGCGAGCGCAGAGTCAGCCAGCGATCGCCGAATTTCTTGAGGCAGGTGTGCGCGCCGAAACGCGGCTGACACGCGCAGCACCTGCAGCCATCAGCTTCGGCCAACTGTTGCACAGCGAGAATGCCACGGAGGGCGGATGGTCATTTAGACCTGGGATCGATATGAATTTAGAGGCTATCCAACGGAGGCCGAGGCTTGGGCGTACGCGCTGCGGGCTCGGGCTTCGTCTCGACCGTGCCCACGGAGCCTTCAGAGATCGCGGAGCAGGAAGCACAGCCGATCGCCACGAACGTCACGGCGCCAATCTCGAGCTCTACCCGCGACAGCAAGCCGAAGCTGTGGCCTTGGATCGGTGGCGCCGGTGCGGTGTTGCTGGCAGCCGGTGGAACCATGTTCGCATTCGGCATGAGCGACAAGGCGACAGTCGAAAACGCCGAGTCATCGGTGCGCCTATCCGAGATCGAAGCCGCACATCATCGCGTGCCCTGGCTGACCGGCGTCGGGCTGTCGCTCGGAGCGGTTGGCCTTGCAGGGATCGGCACCGCTGCGATTCTGCTGCTCACAGAGCGCGATGCGCACGCTGACGCGCCTGTGACGTTCGACGCGGGTCCCACCCACGTTTCGCTCAGAGGCCGCTTCTAACCAGTCTAGTTGGTGTCACGGCGCGAGATGCTTCCCTTTTCGCCGATGACCGGCTCTAGCCCGCGGCGCAGTGCTTCGATAAACGCGTTCTCGAGCACGACGAGCACAGTTTGGAAGACGTCCGCTTCGGGATTGTCGACACGCCCAGAGAACGGAATTTTCGTGGCGACCTGCTGCTTTTCATCGTTCTCAACGACGTCTTTTACGACGCCGACTACGCCTTCCCAAAGCTTACCAAAGAAGCCTTCTTTCTCTTTGCTCCAGCTCAGGATTTCCAAGTTGCGCGTCAGCGGCTTGATGTAACCCTTGAAACGACCGCCCTTAGCCTCGACCTCGCTGTAGATCGAGAGCGTGCCCTTCTCTGCATCTACGTTCGCGTAGGCTTTGAGAAAGTCGTTGAGCTTCGTGAGCTGCAGCTCTTCGGCTTCGGCCTTCAGCGCGAACGTCGGCTGCTGCGCGTACGGGTCCATGCTTCCCGAGAGCGAGATGTTGTGGCTACCGAGTGCAGCCGCGCGGAAGTTCGCACGCGCCACCATGTCTTCTGACAGTGACTCACTGTTAGTAAGATTCGTGACCTCACCGTTGATGTTCTTCACCGGCACGTCGACCTTGGGATTGGAATACAGATCCTGGTAGTGGAATTCGCCGTCGATGATCGCGATGCGATTGATGTCGAGGGGCACGAGCTCTTTCACCTGCGTCTGCCACGTCGTCTCCTCGCCTTTGGCGAGCCGGTCCTTTTCGCGCTTCTCTACGTTGTCTTCCGCTTTTGTTTCTTTCTTGCGCTCAGCTACGAGGTTCAGCTTAGGCGCGTACAGCTCGATCTCCCCCACCAAGCTGCCGTGCAGCAAAGGCCCCCACTGCACTGAAATGTCGGCGCGATCGATGGAGACAAACGGAATCGGCTCTTTCTCCGTGGTCTTTTTTATCTCGACGCCCTTGATCACGTACGCGCCGCGCCACAGTCCGAGCTCGATGTCCGCGACATGCCCGGTGAAACCGTCGAGCCCGGCCAACGTGTTGTTCACGAAACGCAACACAAAGATCGGTGCAACCAGGCGCGCCGCTACGAGCAGCACGATCACTGAGGCCAAACTGATCAGAGCGATTTTGCTTCCGCGTCGCATGTTCATTCGTAGAGCTCGTTCCAAAAAGGTCCGCTCGCGGATTTGAGCAAGAAGCAGGCCGGATGTGAGTCGTGTGTTCACGCGGTTCTGCATCGCAGCGCTGCCACAATCGAGGCGTGCGTGTTCGCCGCATGTCGCTCCCTGTGTGGTACGCACGTTGCAGGACTTCCCTGACAACAGGAGGTGCACGCAATGGTGGACACAACGACGGAGCGAGTGGCAACCGCCCTCCGCACATCAGGGGCAGAACCCAAGGTTCGTAGTCCCGCAGGTATATTCGCGAGGCTCGTGGAGGAGCACAGCGAGCTGACGAACCTGATGCTGAAGCTCAGGATGAGCTCTGACCTGGAGCTGCGCGAGCAGCTCTTTCCAACTATTCGTGACGCAATGTTGTGTCATGAGCGCGCGGAGGCGCAAGTTCTGTATCTCGCAATGAGTAAGAAGGAGCAGACTCGGCTGATCGCGACGAAACATCGGCGCACCGCGGGCGAGCTCGGGACTTTGGTCGAGCGCCTCTGCGGGCTCGATTACGCTAGCGCGAGCTGGGAGTCGAGGTTCGCGCTGCTGTTCGATGCCTTCGAGCAACATACAATCGAAGAGGAGAGCTACTACTTCCCGATCGCGCAGCGCGTGTTGGGCGACGCGAAAGCCCACGCGCTGCTCGAACAATACGAGGCCGCGCGCGGCCCCGATGATCGAAAGTCGGATGAGCTCTCGTACACACGCGACGCCGTGCGCGCGGCCATCGATACACGCCGCGGCTCGCGTCAGCGGCAGTGAGCGTCGCTCTCTTGACGAGCCCCCGGTGTGCCACGGTACACCGGAGGCGTTGCGCGTGACAACGCGACGAAAGGTCAGGAGCGGGTATGAGCAGCGATGATCAAGCGAGCGGGGAAGCTGCATCCCGACTCATCGACGAGCGCATCCATGAGCTCGGCGGCTGGCGCGGAGAGGCGCTGGCTCGCATGCGCTCGTTGATCCAAGAAGCCGACCCGGACGTGGTCGAAGAGTGGAAGTGGATGGGCACGACGGTGTGGTCGCACGACGGGATCATTTGCACCGGCGAGGCGTACAAGAAAGCGGTGAAGCTGACGTTCGCCAAGGGCGCGTTTCTGCCCGACCCGGCACAGCTGTTCAACTCGAGCTTGGAAGGCAACATGCGCCGGGCGATCGACATCGCCGAGGGCCTGAAGGTCGACGCGAACGCGTTCAAGGCTTTGGTGAAAGCTGCCGTGGCGCACAATGGCGCTTCAGGCAAGAAGCGCGCGCCTGTCAAGAAGGCCGCGAAGCCCGCCAAAGCAGCGCCGAAGAAAGCGCCTGCCAAGAAGGCACCGGCGAAGAAGAAGCGCTGAGGCTCAACGCACGTTCGATCTCATTGTCGGGTGACATCTGGTAGCGAACGACCGTACCGCTCTCGCCGTCGCCGAGCTGAAAACGAGCCGTCGAGCTTACTCGGATGCGCGAATACCAAGCCGCCGCCGGCCCGTTCGATCGCGTCGTCGGTGCCGAAGTCGCCTTTGAGCTCGTTTGCAGGGATCGCACCAGCAATTTTCAGCACAGCGTCCTTCTGTTTCTCGCGACGATCGCTTTGAAAACACGACTCATTCGCATTACATGGAGGCGGTCGGGTGAGTCAACTCACGATCTGCGCTGGTATTGCCGGTGTTTACCTGCTCTTAGCGCATGTAAAACATATCGCCTTTGCGCCCCGCGGGGGGCTGAATGCCGCTCTTAGCGGCACGTCCAACGCGGAATGGACGCTCGTGCTCTACTCCCCATCCTCGCAGCGGCAGCCGTCGGCGCTGTCGTCGCAAATCTAGGTCACGCAGTCGCCGAGCCGCAGGGCGCATGGGACCGCGACATGTCGAGACAGGTGGTGCGCGCGCTCGAAGCGCAGCAACAGGCGCTGGAGAACAGCGCGCGCTCGCAGGAGCAGCAGGCTCGGGCGTTGAACGATATCAGCCGCGCGATTGGACGCGCGGCTGACAAGTGCCGCTGACGGCTGCGGGACGGAGCGGGAGATCGGGCCCGGGCTCGGAAGAGTTGCGTCTCACGTGCCTAGGCGACGCGGGCGGGTTTGCTCGTTTGCTGGCGCGCGGCGTTGTTTGGGTAGCTCCACGTGCCCGAGCGGTGCAGGCGGCTCGGTTGTGAACGCACCGGCTTTGACCTTGAACGATAGGTCACGGTCGCTGAAAGGCTTCGCAGGCGCCTTGTCCAAGATGCGATGCAGCACCGAGTTCATCGTCTGCGTGTCGGCATCGAAGCCGCCGTGCGTCGCGCTCTGGCACGCGCTGCCCGGATTGCGTTGTGCACCGGCGATCACCAGCGCCGAGCGGCCATCGACCTTCTTCGCATAGAGCTTCGCGAGCCCTGCGTCGACGTCGTTGCGCCGACCTTGCTCGTCCGCGAGCAGAAAGCGCGTCATGCCGAGCAAGGGCTTGCAGCGCTGCCCCTCGAAAGCATTGCTCACCAGATAGAGCAACGACTTTCCGTACGGGCCCAGCGTCTCCGCGCGCTCCGCGGCATCGCTGAGGTTGTAGAGAGTCGGCAGCGGACAGCTGCGCTGCTCCACGAGCGGCACGACGTGCGCCTTGAAGTCCTCGATCGTGATCGCAGGCGCAAGCAGCTGGACCGTCTTGAGCGCAGCTCCAAGCTGCACAAGATGCTGCAGCGCGTGAGCCACGAAGATGCTGCCTGCGCTGTGCCCGACGACATGGATCTCCCAGCGCGCACGCTCCGCCGGCGGATGCGCGGCCAACGCAGCCAGCGCATAGCGCGCGACCAGCTCCATCGCGCCGAGCCCGTCCGGGTGCTTGGAGGCGAGGCGCGCGTTCTCCTTCATTTCGCGCCACATCGCCGTCCCGAGCGCGGCCACAGTCAGCTCGACCGAGCGGTCTTTGGCTTCGCCCAGGCCATCGCGCAGCTTGCGCACCCAATCGCCGACTGCGCCAGCGCGCTCATCGACATCGCTGAACACATCTTGAACGATGCCGCCGAGCGTTTCGAACACGCCCGACTCCCACATGATGTGCAGAGGATAGATCTGGTTCGCGAGCAGCACGTCGCGGTACGCGACCACGCGCCGCGCGACCGCGGTCTCGTCGTTCAGCCCGCCGTGCAAGTACAAGAGCACACGCTTCTTCTTCCAACCTTGCGTCGCGCTCGGGATCACGTCGGAGAACAAGCGACGCACATCGTCTTCGGTCGTCCAGTAGTGACCGGTGCTCGAGAGCTCGCCGTTGTTGCCGACATCCACTACGTACGGGCGGATGTCTGTGAGCGGAATCGCTTGCGTCGCGCGATGCAGGCCCGCTGCAGAGTCGGCGCCCTGCCCGGTCCAGCTATGCAGTGAGATCGGCACACCCAGCTGCGCGACCCAGACATCGGTCGCGTGCAACATGTAATCCTCGTAGGGCAAGAGCGCGAAGCCATCCGCGCCCCAGCTCTTTCCCCACGAGTTCTGGATGATGAAGCCCTCGGCGGTGTAACCGACGATCGCCACCGCGTGGCCGTCTTCTGCGCGTCCGCGCCGCCGGATCACCGGAACTTTCAGCGAACGCTGCTTGCCGTCCTGCGCGAACTGAAGCGCGCGCGTGCTCGGCCCGGGCTTATCCCAGCCGCTGTGCACCATCAGCGTCATGTATAGAATGCCGGTCTCAGCGAGCGCCGCGTGTAAGTCGCGGATGTTGCGATGCGAAACGCGGTAGTACGCACCGCCCGGCGTGCGTGCGGCCTCTTTCGCGAGCTTTTGGCTCAGAGAGTGCTCGCTCAACGTCGACCAAGAGTCGTGCTCGCACACGCCGTGCGCGACCCAGCCCTTCATCGCGCCGCGGGCTGACGAGCCTTCGTAGTCCTCGCCGGGCCACTCATCGTAGCGACGCGCGAGCGTGTAAATCATCTGCGGACTGACCAGGCGCTCGACCTTGCGTGCGCCCAGATGGAAGTTGATCACCGCGGCGAGCGCGAAGCCGGTACATGCACCTTCGCTGCCTTGATCCAGCACCGCGGGCACGCGCCCGCAGTTGATCAGCTCATCGGGCAGCGGCGACAAAGTCGGAGTGTAGAACCAGTCGCGTATGTCGATGCGGTCAGGCTGAGCATCCTTGACTCGCTTGCTCGCGCGCCTGCCGCTCTGAGCGGCAGGCGCCGCGTTGAGTTGGGCTGGGGCGCCTTTCGAAGTGGACCTACGCTTGGCTTGCTCAGCGTTGTCGTTGTGCGGCCGCTTCTTTGTCAGCTTGCGTTGAACCATCGGAGTCTCCTGGCCGCGAGACTGTAACGTGGCGAGGCCAGAACGCGCCGACTCCGAAACATCTACGCCACACTTTGGTCGGAACGTGTGCGAGAACAGGAACGTATAGCGCCGCTGTGGGCGGCAAGGCGCTTACTTCTTGTCGGCGTGCGACTTGTCGAACGCTTGTAGTTTCGCGGGATCCGCCGGCGTCTGGTAGCGGGCTTTCCATTCCGCAGTGGGCATGCCGTAGAACGACTCGCGCGCTTGCTCTTGGCTCAGCTCGATGCCGCGCGCGTTGGCTGCTTCTTGGTACCAACGGCTCAGGCAGTTGCGGCAAAAGCCCGCGAGGTTCATCAGGTCGATGTTCTGCACCTCAGGGCGCTCTTCGATCAGGTGCTTGCGCAATGCGCGAAACGCTGCAGCTTCCAGCTCGATCTGGGTCTTGTCGTCGATGGCCATGGCAGCTCTGTTAGCACGCCACACCTCACGCCGCGATGAGGTATCCGCAAGGTGGCGAGCACGTTCACCTTAAACGCTGGCCGAAACGCGTTCATTGCTTTGCTAGGTTTCCGGTCGGAGCTGCTCTGGCTCATGCGGATGCACCTCGTACGTGGGGGCTCGCGCGACTCCGTTCGAAGTGTTGCGAAACACGTTCTACTGCGCGTCAAGAGAGTAGGTCGGTAAACGTGAAACGTGTTCTAGCTGAGCTTGGGAGCGGGCTTAGAGCTGGGCTCGGATGGCTAGGATGAGGTTGCGGCCGGGCACGTAGACGCCGGAGGCGTATGTTTTGTACGCGGCGTTGAATACGTTATCGAGCGCCAACGTGAGTGTCACGCGCGTGAGCAGGCGAACACCCGCGCGCAAGCTCAGATCCACGTAGCCTTTCACCTTGTCGCAGTTCTCGGGGCCGTTCTCGCACAAGCGCACATCCAAACGATCGGACTCGCTGAGTCGGGACTGGGGCAGCTGGGCCTGCAGGTCAGCGTGCGCGAAGAAGATGCCCTGCTCTCCCGAGGAATACCCGACGCGCAGCGCCGCGAGCGGACCCGGCACCTTGGTGGCTGGCTCCCGCAGCGACATGCCTGAGTCGTTGGGCCGAATCGTCTCGCCCCACACTCCGGACGCGCGCAGCGCTCCGAACCAACCCACGCCGAGCTGCGCGAGGACCTCGGCTTCGGCGCCGATCAAGTAACCGTGGCTCGCGTTCTCGCGCCGAAGCACCGGCTCATCTTCGATCTCGCTCATTCCTTGGAACGTCGAAGGCACGCGCACGATCAGATCGGTGAGCAGCGTCGCGTACGTGAAGACTGAAGCCTGCAGCTCACGGCTGCCCCACTTGAGGCCGGTCTCCGCGGTCCAGGAGCGCTCCGCATGAAGGATCGGGTTGGGGACACTGAAGCCGCGCGCGCCGCCGCCGAAGGTCTGGAAGTCCTCCAGGTTGGGCGCACGGAAGCCGCTGAGCACGTTGAGCAGCCAAGCGAGCTTGGGCGTGAGCTCGAAGCGCGTGCCGAGCGACAAGCTCTCTCCGGCGAAGCTGCGATCGAGCTGCTGCTGCGCTTGCGCATCGAACAGCGGATCAATGCCTGCCGTTGCGCCGACCCACGTGGCGCGCGCGCCCGCTTGCACAAGGAAGCGCGAGCCGAGCGGTTGCGTGTACAACGCGAACAACGCCGCCGAGTCGTACGTGCTGCCGTCGAGGTAGCGACCGCGTTCGCGGCTGACGGCGCCGCCTTCCATCCGGCTCTCGGTGCCGCTGCCGATGCGCTCGAGGTTCGCCTGCACACCGACGTCGAGCGCTGCATCGCGCCACAAGCCGATGTTGAGTGTGCTGCCGAGTTGGTAGCCGAGCACACGGTCGCGCTCGAGCTGCAGCCGGCCCGGACGCACGCGCTCGCGTTCTTCCGTGCGTAAGCTGATCGCTCCGTACGCGCTCAAGCGCATGCGTTGATCGGGAAACACTGCTTCGTAGCGCAAGAGCGCCGAGTCGCGATCGAGGTACAACGTGCTTTGGCGGTCCTCCGGCGTAGAGACATCGGTGCGCGGCGCATCCCAAATGTGACCGGACTGATGCGACAGCGAGAGATTGTGGCGCTGCGTGCGGTAGAGCGTGAGCTGACTCGAGATCGTCGCGAGGTCGTAGCCGGAAAAAGCTTGATTGCCCAAGCCACCGCCGCGCTGCAAGAGCCCCGCATGCTGGTAGCCGCCCGAGATGTACGCGCCGAATGGTCCATGCAGCGCGCCCACGCTGCCTTGGATGCGTTGTGCACGCGTGGCGCTCGCGAAGCGCGCGTAGATGTTCGCGCCCACACCCGACATATCGTTTGGAGGATCCTGACGCCGCGTGATCACCCGGACGACGCCGCCCATCGCATCCGAGCCGTACAACACCGAAGCTGGACCGCGGATCACCTCGATGCGCTGGATCGATTCGAGATCGATCAGGTTCAAGAGCGCGTTGCCACCCGCGCGCGTGAGCGAGTCGTTCAAGCGCAGCTCGTCGGCCATCAGCAGCACCTGATAGCCGGTCAAGCCGCGCAAGATCGGCACCGCCGAGGAGCTACCCGTCCGGCTCACCACCACGCCCGACTGCGAGAGCACCTCGCCGACGTCGCCGGGCGCAGTCTCCTTGGTCGAGCTGCGCTCCACCTTCATGGTGCTGCGCATCGCATCGGCGCCGAGCCGCTCGGCGCTTGCCTGCGCGGTATACGGCTGTGCCGAGGTCGAGCCGGGGGCCGAAAGTCCGGCCCCCCACACCGAAAGCAGGCACAGCCAACGCCAGCATCGCGGCAAGTAGAACGAGTCGGAGCGGCCCAAGCGAACAGGTTGTGAGGTCATGACGCGGTGGCCCGCGCATTACCACGCGCTGCCCGCGCTGAATAGCGCGACAGCAGGACACGGCTGCCGCGACTGACTCGCAGATTTGTGACCCGTCGTGCAGAGAGCAGGAGCGTGGAACAGCCGTGCCGGGTTGTGCAAAAGTCGCAGCTGGTGGCTGCGCTTGTTCATCGCCGGGTGGGTCGGGTCGCGCGGTACGCTTCGCGCAGCGTCGCGGCCGCGGGTAGCTCGAGAACCATGGTGTTTCCGTCGTTGTAGAGCACGGTGTGGCTGCGGGCCTGCTCGATCAGGACGCCGGTGAGTCTGAGCCCGGCGTCTCCGATCCGGGCTTGGAGGAGGCCGGGTCGGTCGCGTGTTCGCTCGTAGCCACGTCGCTGAATGGTGGCGAAGCCCCTGTGCTCCCTCAGGACGCGCTCGAGGCCGCGCCCCCAGCCGTAATACGTGAGCGCATGCACGAGCAGCGTACCACGCAGCGTGCAGCCCTAGGCGTGTGCGCGCGAGAGCACAACGGCTATAGGATGCGCCGATCAGTGCTCTGCGAGTGCTTGATCCAAGTCAGCGATGATTTCGTCAGCGTCTTCCAACCCGACTGACAGCCTGATCAGATTGTCAAAGATCCCGATCGCTTCACGCTGCTCGGTCGTCAGCTCGTAGAACGACATCAACGCGGGTTGCTCGATCAATGTCTCGACACCACCCATCGATGGGCCGATCGTCGGCAGCTGCGTGCGATCGACGAATGCCGCCGCCCGCTGCAGGTCGCCACGCACGCGAAAGCTCACCATGCCACCGAAACCGCCCGTGAACTGTGCGATCGCGGCCGCATGATCGGGATGGCTCTCGAGGCCTGGATAGAATACGCGCTCGACAGCTGGATGCGCCTCGAGGAACTTCGCAACACGCAGCGCGCTCGCGTTGTGTTGGCGCATGCGAACGGCGAGCGTTTTGAGCCCGCGCACGAGCAGGTACGCGCCGTGTGGATCGGGCATGCCCCCAAACACGCCGCGCGCATCGCGCAAGGCGGTGATCAGCGGGCTCGCGCCGCACACCACGCCCGCGAGCACGTCGTTGTGTCCAGCCAAGTACTTCGTACAGGAGTGCATCACGAGATCAGCGCCGAACGCGAGCGGGCGAAACACGGCCGGCGTCGCAAGCGTCGCGTCGACCAGCAACTTCACGCCCGGATGCTCGCGCTTGATCGCGGCGAATGCCGCGATGTCCACCACGCGCAAGTACGGATTGGTCGGCGCTTCGGTGATGATCATGCGCGTGTGCCCGGGCTCGATCGCCGCGCGCAGCGCCGCGCTCGAGCCCGCTTCAATAAAGGTGTGGCGTACGCCAAACTTCGCGAGCGTCGTCGTTAGAAACTGTCGCGTCCGGCGATAGCAATCCGAGGTCATCACCACGTGATCACCGGGCTTCAGCATCGCCAACAGCAGCGTGGTCACAGCGTTCATGCCGCTCGGAAACAACACCGCATCCTGCGCGTCCTCCAAAGCAGCGAGCTTGGCCTCGGCCACATCCACAGTCGGATTGCCATAACGCCCGTACTCGCCGCGCGCGGTCCGCCCTTCGAAGTAGTCGATGATCTCCTGGCTCGATCCGAACGCGTACGTCGCCGTGCAAACGATCGGAACGGTCACGGCGTCGTAGCCATGCTTCTTGGGCTCGCCGCCCCGAACGGCGAGCGTGTCGAAGGAAGTGGAGCTAGGCGGGCGCTTGGTCATGTGGCATCTCCGGTGACAGTGCGACAGTGCGACAGCTCACCGGGTTGCGACCAGCACCTCTCAGTTAGGAACCTGGAGGCTCAGCGACTTAGGGTGATATTTATAAAGCGCGTCGACCCAAGGTGAGCGAAAGTCCGCGCTGGCACTACGATGTCCGCGAATACTGGCAGCGCGAGCGGTGCCAGTCAAGTCGACCCTAGACCCTCGTCGAGCTTCTCGATGCGCCGCAGATGGCGACCGGCCTCGAAGTCAGTGCTCAGCCAAATGTCCACGATACGCAGCGCGAGCGCCTCGGAGATCATGCGCTCGCCCAGCGAGATCATGTTGGCGTCATTGTGCTTACGCGCGAGCTCTGCGGTCTCTTCGTTGTAGCAAAGCGCGCAGCGCACACCGCGATGACGATTGGCGCTGATGGCTTCACCGTTGCCGGAGCCTCCGAGCACGATCCCGCGCTCGCACTGACCGCTCGCGACCGCCTGCGCCGCAGGATGCACGAAATCGGGGTAGTCGACCGGCTCGCTGGACGACGTGCCGAAGTCCATCACGCTGTGGCCAAGTTGCTCGAGGTGCTGTGTCAGCAGCCCTTTGTAGCGAAAGCCCGCGTGGTCTGAAGCGATGGCGATTTTCATGCGGGCATTGAAGCACAGAGGCGGGCTATGCTCCCACGACCCACTCACGTCAGGTCAGGAGCGTCGCCATGGGTACGGACAATCCGCTCGCTAAGCCGAAGGTTTCGGTCTTGCCCGATAGCGCTGCGCTGGTGGAAGCCGCCGCGTTGCGCGTCGTGTCGATCGCCCAGCAAGCCATCGCAGAGCGCGGCCAGTTTGTCTGGGCTTTGTCCGGAGGCGCCACGCCGCGACCGCTGTACGAGCTGCTCGGCTCGAAGCGCTTTGCGAACGTGCTCGACTGGACGCGCGTTGTGTTCTTCTGGTCGGACGAGCGCTGCGTCGCGCCGGATCACGCTGACAGCAACTACCGCATGGCGCGCACAGCCTTGCTGGACACGCTGCCACTGAGCCCGACACAGGTGCATCGCCTGCGTGGTGAAGACGAGCCGAGCGCAGCGGCCGCAGCCTACGATCGAGAGCTGCGCGCCTCGGGCGGGCTCGATCTCGTATTGCTCGGCATGGGCGGCGATGGCCACGTCGCGTCGCTCTTCCCTGGCAGCAGCGCGCTGCAAGAGACTGAGCGTTGGGTTGTGACCAACCTTTCTCCGGCCGGCGCTCAGCGCATCACCTTCACCTTGCCTGCGATCAACGCGGCGAAAGTGGTGCTCTTGTTGGTCGCGGGCGCGGACAAGGCGACACGCGTCAAGGAAGCGCTGCGCGATCCCAGCGCGCAGCTGCCAGTACAACGTATTCATCCGACTGAGGGTCACCTCGAGTGGATGTTGGACACGCAAGCTGCAGGAGGGCTGACGTGAAACTCGGAATGATCGGCTTAGGTCGCATGGGCGCGAACATGGTTCGACGCTTGCTCCGCGCGCAGCAACGGTGCGTCGTCTACGACGTGAATCCGAGCGCCGCACAAGCGCTGACAGAAGACGGAGCCGTCGCTGCGAGCTCGCTCGCAGATCTGGTCCAAAAGCTCGACGCGCCACGCGCGGTCTGGATCATGGTGCCGGCCGCGTTGGTCGATCAAACGCTCGAGCAACTGACGCCGCTGCTCAGCCGCGACGACGTGGTGATCGACGGCGGCAACTCGCACTACCACGACGACCTACGGCGTAAGCGTCAGCTCGCGGCGCAAGGCATTCACTACGTCGACGTCGGAACTTCGGGCGGCGTGTGGGGCTTGGAGCGCGGCTACTGTCAGATGATCGGCGGCGAAACCGAGGTCGTGAAGCGCCTCGATCCGATCTTTGCTGCACTCGCTCCGGGCAGCGATGACACAGGCGCGAGCACATCCGCACGTGGCTACGTGCACTGCGGACCGAGCGGCGCGGGTCACTTCGTGAAGATGATCCACAACGGCATCGAATACGGCTTGATGGCCGCGTACGCCGAAGGTTTGAACATCTTGCGCCATGCAAACGCGGGCAACCACGAGCGCGAGAACGACGCCGAGACCACGCCGCTGCGGAACCCCGAGCACTTCGCGTACGACCTGAACTTGGCCGAGATCACCGAAGCCTGGCGTCACGGCAGCGTCATCGGATCATGGCTCCTGGATCTGATCGCGAGCGCGCTCAAGGAAAGTCCTGAGCTGCAAGAGTTCGCGGGCCATGTGTCCGACTCGGGCGAAGGTCGCTGGACGATCATGGCCGGGATCGACGTCGGCGTGCCGACGCCTGTGTTGAGCAGCGCGCTCGCTTCGCGCTTCAGCTCCCGCGGTGCAGACGAGTTCGCGAGCAAAGTGCTGTCTGCTTTGCGCAAAGGCTTCGGCGGCCACGTGGAGAAGAAATCATGAACGCCGACGCGCTCGTGATCTTCGGCGCCACCGGCGACCTTGCGCGTAAGAAGATCTTCCCTGCCTTGCAAGCGTTGGTGAAGCGCGGCGCGCTGACCTCGAAAGTGATCGGTGTCGCGCGTCCGGGCTTCAGCCTCGAGCAGCTGCGCCAGCGCGCGAAGGAGAGCGTGACCGAGCACGGCGGGCTCGATCCCGTTGCGTTCCCGAAGCTCGCCGAGCTCCTGCAGTTTGTCGACGGTGAGTACGGACAACCGGCGACCTTCGAGAAGCTGCGCAGCGCGCTCGGCTCAGCCAAGCTGCCCGTGCACTATCTCGCGATCCCGCCGAGCATGTTCGGCGCGGTCGTCGAGAACTTGGGTCGCGCGGGCTGCGCCGACAACGCGCGTGTGATCGTAGAAAAGCCGTTCGGCCGCGACCGCGCCTCGGCGCATGGGCTCAACCAGGCGCTGCTCAGCGTGTTTCCAGAGCCTTCGATCTTTCGCATCGATCACTATCTCGGCAAAGAGCCCGTCCAGAACCTCTCGTACTTTCGCTTCAGCAACACCTTTGTCGAGCCGATCCTCAATCGCAGCTACGTGCAGAGCGTGCAGATCACGATGGCCGAGAAGATCGGCATCGAAGGTCGCGGACGCTTGTACGAAGAGACGGGCGCGATCCGCGACGTGATCCAAAACCACATGCTGCAGCTCGTAGCGAGCGTAGCGATGGACGCACCAACCAGTCGCGACTTGGACGCCGTACGCGACGAAAAAGCGCGCTTGTTCCGCGCGATCCGTCCCTGTGCTCCGGAACACGTCGTGCGCGGACAGTTCCGCGGCTATCGCTCCGAGCAGGATGTCGCGCTAGGTTCGACGGTCGAGACCTTCGCCGCCATGCGCTTGCACATCGACAACTGGCGCTGGGCAGGCGTGCCGTTTTACGTGCGCGCCGGCAAGGCACTGCCGACCTCGGTGAGCGAGGTGCTCGTGCAGCTCAAGACGCCGCCCTACTCCGTGTACGGCGAGAGCTTGTGCGATCCCGACTCGCGCACGAACTACATCCGGTTCCGGCTCAGCCCCGACGTCGCGATCGCTCAAGGTGTGCGCGTCAAGCTCCGGGGTGAAGCCATGCGCGGCGACGAAGTCGAGCTGGTGGCGACACAACAACCGAACGATCACCTCGACGCGTACGCGCGCTTGCTCGGTGACGCCATCAAAGGCGATGCCACGTTGTTCGCACGCGAGGATTCGGTCGAAGCGCAGTGGCGCGTGGTGGAGCCGATCCTCGGCGATGCGAGCGCGCTGTACGAATACGACAAAGGTACTTGGGGCCCTGCGGAAGCGGACCGCCTGACGGACTGGGCTGATCCCAGCGTGCTGCGCAAGCCCGCGGGGTGAGTGACGTCGGAGACTGGCTCCAGTATGGTCGCCACATGCGCCACCGCAGTCATGGGACCGGATACTTCAAGCCTTCACAGCTAGCAGCGTGCGGTCCCGACTGCGTGTTCGAGACCGACGTACTGATTTTTCATCCCGAGAACGTGCATCTGGGATGCAACGTCTACGTCGGTCATCGCACCATCCTCAAGGGTTACTACAAGAATACGCTGCGCGTCGGCGACGAGACCTGGATCGGACAAATGTGCTTTCTGCACAGCGCCGGCGGCATCACGATCGGAGAGCGTGTGGGTATCGGACCGGGCGTGATGATGATCACCTCGACGCACGAAGAGCTCGATCGCACGCACGCACCGCTCAACAGCCCGGTGACGTTGGCGCCGATCGTGGTCGAGGCCGAGGTCAACATCGGCGTCGGTGCGATCATCTTGCCGGGCGTCACGATCGGTCGCGGCGCCAAGATCGGTGCGGGCGCGGTGGTCACGCACAACGTCGAGCCCTACAACATCGTGGCAGGCTCGCCGGCGCGCCTGTTACGGCAACGACCGGAGTGAGCAAGCTCAGATGCCCTTGGCTGCATCGCTCGCCCAGCTCAATGCATCGCTGTAGATCTTCGGCAAGCGCTCGGGCAATGCGCCGAGCTGCGCACACGCGCGATCGACTTTGATCCAGTGCGCGCGCTCGTACGCGACGGCCAAGTCGAGCGCTTGGCGCATGCGGTTTTCCTCCGTGCCGGGCAGCAACGCTTCCACGAGCTCTTTCGACAGCGAGACTTCGCCCAAGAGCTCCGAGAGTGGACGCTGCATGACCGCGTCCATCAAGCTGAATAAGCCCACCAAAAACAAGTCGAGCGCGCGCGACGACATTCCGATCTCCGGCGCGAGCAGCTCGCAAAAGCGCGCGCGTGTGAGCGACAGCGCAAGCAGCTCCGCAGGCCTGTCGGAAGACAGCACGGCCATCGCCAGCACTGAAGCCCAGCGTCGAAACGGCCGCTCACCGAGCAGCGACAGCGCGTGCCTGATCGACGTGATATCCGCGCGCCAACCGAACGCCGCGCTCTTCAGATAGCGCAAGAGCTTGAGCGAGAGCGCGACGTCTTGCTTGATCACGCGCTCCATGCGCGCAAAGTCCAAGCTCGGGCGGTTCAGCTCAGTCAGAAACTGCAGATACACGAGCTTCGAGACTGGAACGTCCTGGCGACGCACCATCTCCGGCTTGCAAAAGAAGAAGCCTTGGAAGTGCGTGTAGCCGAGCTTGGTCGCTTCCTGCACCTCAGCATCGGTTTCGACCTTTTCCGCGAGCAAGCGCACGCCCGTGCCGGCGAAGCGCTGAGCGATCGATCGTCGCGTCTCGATCGGCGCAGCGCGAAAGTCGACCTTCACCACATCCACGTGCGGCAAAAAATCAGCGAGCGAAGCCTGACCGGCGAAGTCGTCCAGCGCGAGCCCGTAGCCCGCTTGCTTGGCGGCTGCACACGCGGCGAGCAAGTCGGCGTCCGGCTGCAGTGTCTCCAGCAGCTCGAGCACAAAGCGTTCTTGTGGCAAGCAGGCGTACAGCGCCTCCATCATCACGCGTCGCGTAACGTTGATGTAAGCGTGGAGGTGTGGGCCGACCAAGGTGTCCAACCCAAACACACCGACCGCATGCGCGATGATGTCGATCGAGGCTTTGTCCGGGTCAACGCCTGACGGAAATACGTTCGCTGCGCTCCCACGAAATAGCAGCTCGTACGCTACCAGCTTGCGATCAGCGAGAAAGATCGGCTGCCGGGCGACAAACAGCTCCGGAACCGCGGTTTCGTTCTGGGCGAGCTCGCTGATCATGTTCACGACACCGAGCCAGAGCGCGCGGGATGCGCGCTCGCGAAACTCCGGCGCAGGGCGCACATCGCGAGCTCAACCCTGATCTAACCTCGGCTCAGGCGATGAAACAAGTCTGCAGCTCACAGCGGCAGCGCAGTGTAAGATCGACTGCAAAGCTTGCGTCGGCGACGTCGTCGTACGTAGGTAGAGTGTAGGCGTTACGGGACAACGCCTCACCACCTCGATCAGGCAGAACACGAACCCTGAATCTCGTGCTATTGGGAGGTATTGCCGTGACTACCGCTGTGAGCACCGCGACTTCTCCTACCGCTGCGACGCCGATCGATCGTGCGTTTCAACTCGGCTACAAGCTGGCATATCGTTTGATGCGCATGGCTTGGCGGCTCACCAACCCGCTCACGCACGGCTCGCTCGTGCTGATCTGGAGTCGCGGTGAGGTGTTGCTCGTGCGCAACTCCTATGTGCCTTACTACAGCGCGCCCGGCGGCTTCGTGAAACCAGGCGAAGACGCGCGCGAAGCGGCACGCCGCGAGCTGATCGAAGAGGTCGGCCTCGATGTGGCTCCGGAGGCTCTGTCGCTTGCGCTCGAGCTCACGCACCCGTGGGAGGGCAAGCGCGATCACGTCAAGGTGTTCGAGCTGACTCTGGACGAGCGGCCGGTGGTGCACGTCGACCATCGGGAAGTCATCGAGGCGCTCTGGGTCGCGCCGCAGGACGCGCTCGTGCTCAACGTGTTCCCGCCGCTCCAGCGCGTGATTCGCGAGCACCGGGCGCGCTAGCTCTTACACAGCGCTGTCAGAATGTGAGCCAAACCGCGTCCTTTGCGGCACATAAGGATCTGAGCGGTACTCTAATTCTTGGCTTTTCTATGATGTCCAACATCGCGACACACCTCCGCGCGCGCCTGGCGGCCCTCACACTGGCTGGTCTCTCTGCGTTGTCCGGCTGCGCAGCAGAACCTGTCCCCACGCGTGGTGGCACGCGTAGCGGCGGCGGCTTCCCCACCGCGGGCAGCTCCTCGCTCGTCGTGGGCGCTGGCGGCCCCAATAGCGGCGCCGCGGCGTCCAAAGCCAGCTGCGCCTCCACCACCATCACCTCCGGGCGCAAGCAACCGATCGTGACGTTGGTGATCGACGGCTCGGGCAGCATGTGCGCGCCATTCGGCGACTCCACACGCTGGCAAACGCTGCGCTCCGCGTTGATGGACGCGGATGGCATCGTCACGCGTCTTCAGAGCGCGGTCTCGTTCGGCATGACGATGTACGACGGCCCGCTGGAGTTCGGCGGCTTGATCGGCGGCATCTTCGGTGGCGCGATGGGTGGTGCGCCGATGGGCGGCAGCGCGCAGAACCCGCAGTGCGCGCTCATGGGCGCGCAGAACTCGATGGGCAAAACCTGCCCGAACTTGATCAACGTGCCCACCGCGCTTAACAACGCGATGGCGATCACCAACATGTATCCGACGATGGAGCTCGGCGGTTCTACGCCGACGCACAAAGCGCTCACTGTCGTCGTCGATCATCTGCTCGAGCAAGGCGCTTCGCCGGACTCAAACATGCAGCCGCAGTTCATCGTGCTCGCGACAGACGGTGAGCCGAACGAGCTGTGCGCGAACCCGAGCGGCGTCGATCCGCGCATGGAAGTGATCGCGCAGGTGAAGCGCGCAGCGGACGAGAACATCAAGACGTTCGTGATCAGCTTGGCTGGCGACGATCCCGGTTTGATGAATCACTTGGTCACAGTCGCCGAAGCGGGCAAGACCGGAAACCCACCGTTCTCGCCCATGAACAAGCAAGACTTGGTGTCCACGCTCGGGCAGATCATCGGTGGCGCCGTCGGCTGTGAGGTGTTCCTCAACGGCAAGGTCATGGACGGTCAGGAGTGCGGCGGTCGCGTGTCGGTCAACGGCAGCGCGCTGAACTGTGGCGACCCGAACGGCTGGGACCTCAAAGACCAGAGCACGCTGATTTTGCAGGGCAACGCCTGCATGGCCTTTTTGAACGATCCTTTCTCGATGCTGGTCGCGGACTTCCCCTGCGGCACGTTCAGCCCGAGCTGAGGTCTGGATGGCGGCGACACGTCGCCCTTGCCGCTTGCACGCCGTTTGCCTTACGTAACGCGCATGCATGTCGCAGAAGCTGTCGCGCGCAGGCGCTCCGTGCGGGCGTTTACTTCGGAGCCGGTCTCGGCTGAGCTGTTGGGCGAGCTGGTCGCGCAAGCCGCGCGCGCGCCTTCGGGCGGGAACCTCCAGCCTTGGCGCATCCATGTGCTGCTCGGGCCGGCGCTCGCGCGCTTTCGCGCCGTGATGAGCGAGCGCGTGCTGCAAGGGCCGCCCGACCCGCCCGAGTACCACGTCTACCCTCCGAGCCTGCACGAGCCTTACCGCACGCAGCGCTTCGAGCTGGGCGAAGCGCTGTACGCGCGGCTCGGCATTCCGCGCGCGGACAAAGCGGCGCGCCTGAAGCAATTCGACCGCAACTACGACTTCTTCGGTGCGCCGGCCGCACTGTTCTGCTTCATCGACCGGCGCATGGGCCCGGGGCAGTGGTCCGACCTCGGCATGTACCTGCAGACGCTGATGCTGCTCTTGCAAGCGCACGGTCTAGACAGCTGCGCGCAAGAAGCCTGGGCGGCCTATCACCAGACTGTCAGCGTGTTTGTCCAAGCGCCTGCCGAGCACATGCTGTTCTGCGGCATGGCCATCGGGCACGCCGACCCTCAGGCCCCCGAGAACCAGCTGGTGAGCGCCCGCGCGCCGCTCGCGACTTTTGCCACGTTTCATGAGAGTTGAGCGCATATGCCTTTGTCCTCCACACGTTTTGCTTGCCTGTCTGCTGCGCTGATCCTCGGCGCGTGCAAGCTCACCACTCATCCTGTGCAGCCGTCGCAGCTCGGCACCGTGAGCTCCTCGGAAGCGCTGCTCGCGGTGATCGATCAGCCCGGACCGATTCAGCTCGAGACGGTCAACTCTGCGGACTGGTCGATCGATCGTTCGGGGCTTATCAACCTGGAGCATCCCAAGGCAAAGGCCGCTGGCTTGCAGGAAGGGATGGAGAACATCCAGATCTACTTCCACGCACTTCGGCATCCCGAGCGCGGCCTGTACATCGTGGACACGGGTGTGGAGCTCTCGCTGCGCGACGATCCGCAGCACGCAGTGGTCAACGGCCGCGTGGCCGATGCGTTTGGTGTGGAGCGCATGAAGTTCCACAAACCGCTCGCCGAGTTCCTGAAAGACGCGAACACACCGCTGCGTGGTGTGCTGCTCACGCACATGCACGCCGATCACATCCTCGGCATGCCGGACGTGCCCGACAACGCCACGGTGTACGTGGGGCGTGGTGAGGCCAGCGCGCGCGCGCTCGGGAACATCGTGGTCCAGGGCATCACCAACCATTTGTTTGAACGCAAACCAGCGCTGCAAGAGCTGCACTTCCAGCCAGATGCTGGCGGTCGATTCGATGGCGTGATCGATCTGTTCGGCGACAAGTCCCTGTGGGCCATCGCGTCGCCGGGGCACACGCCGGGCAGCGTGGCGTACCTCGCGCGCACGACCGACGGCCCGGTGCTGATGACCGGCGACACCTGTCACACCGCGTGGGGTTGGCAAAACGAGGTCGAGCCGGGCGGTTTCAGCGTCGAGCCCGAAAAGAATGTGCGCAATCTAAAGCGCCTCGAGCAGCTGGTTCGCGAGCATCCAGCCATCTCGGTCCGTCTCGGGCATCAGTCGCTCGCAAAGGCTCCGTAGCCTCGTTCTCACGCTCCCCTAACTAATTTCACCGTAACCGTCGACGTAACCGTGACCGTCTGACCATTGGTCGCAAGTTTTCATGCGATTCTGCGGCTAGGCAGCTCGCGGACTTCGGCTTGTGCCCGCCGCGTCGAGAAGGATCAACAGGGAGCCTCATGAGCGTCGGACCGCTCACCACT
>Ga0114940_10000009_pt1 | contig 134761 bp, 99 predicted proteins | sample ColdCreekSource_FD_87195 | JGI IMG/M metagenome (GOLD analysis project Ga0114940, IMG submission 87195) | Groundwater microbial communities from Cold Creek, Nevada to study Microbial Dark Matter (Phase II) - Cold Creek Source | ecosystem: Environmental > Aquatic > Deep subsurface > Groundwater...
GGTCGTGGCGGCGGCGGCGGTGGTCGCGGCGGCGGCGGCGGCGGTCGTGGCGGCGGCGGCGGCGGACGCTACTAACAGCAAGGTCGTCCGCGAGCGTCAGGCTTCGCCTGGTGCTAGTGGACAATCCCAGCCCAACGTGACTTGCGTCGGCTTTTGTACGCCGACGTAAGTCGCATGAGCTTCCCAAAAACGTCAGGACCGGATCGGGGTCCCTTCTGTACAACAACTCTGGCAAATCTCGTGCGGCCGCTCAGCGCTCGCGCGATCGTCGCAAAGCCGAAGACGACGCGCCACGCTTGATCGATGTACTCCCCGGGCTGCGCAGCGCGAAGCTAGCCGTCACGGAGCTCGTCGCAAACGGGGCCACGAAGTACATCAAGCACATCGTTGTTGCGCGATCTCCGGTGCTGTTCATCATCCCGTGCGGCGATCCAGTCTGCCAGGACGGGGGACACGACATCACCGCCGAGCTGATGAGCGCGTTTCGAAAGCGCCTCACGACTGCGAGCGGCGAAAGCGCATGTACTGGCACGACCGGGACGGCCGAGTGCCGTCGCAGCATCCAATACACGCTGACTGCAGAGTACGCAGCGTGAGCGGGCACGGCGCTTAGTCCGTGGAGCAGCGCAAGTCAGCAGGCAGAAGCGAACGGGGCATGGGCTGATCCGGGCGCCATTCGACGGCTGCGCCATGCATGGTCCATGTCGGTATCTGCTCGACCACGCTGGCATCGAGATCGCCTGAGTCGACGAGGTCGTGCAGCACGTCCATCCCGATTGCGCGCATGCGCAAGCGGATCGTCATGCGTGCGATCTCGCGATGGCGCCCGATCACGTAACGCGCGCTGAGCGTGTGCGGAATGTTGGGCTCCGTGGCGAATGGCAGAGTGAGCGCTTCGTAGCCATTTGGGTGGGCGGCGGACGGTGCGACCTCCCAGAAATTGTGCGTGGCTTCGCCGTCGGCGCGATAGGTCCAGTCGCGATAGAGCGCGAGCTGCGGATCGTAGCCGGGCTCCGCTTGTGATTTTTGTTCGAGCTCGGTGTCCGCGATGTTGCCGCTCTCGAAGATCACTCGTTCGTCTGCGTCGTACGCGATCACCTCTAGCCACATGCGCCGATCTTGGGCTGCGCCGCTCGGCTGGTTGTGCCCGGCGGAGGTCTCCGTCTGCACGGTGAACGTGCCGAGGCCATCGTGAATGACTTGCCTGATGCGCGTGTTCAACGCCAGCTCGCACTCGACCGCGCGGCGCTGCAGTGCTTCGCCTGGAAAAGGGCTGAGCGCAACATCCACACCCGGCCACAGATGCTCATGCACGATGCGCTGGGGCGCATCGGGGAGCTCGGCAGCGCGCCGGCCTCTACGACCGGGCATGTGGCAGCCCGCACAAGTCTCGAAGCCTTGGTCGAGCTTTCCGAATAGGCTCTCACTGTATTCAGTGAAGGTGCGCTCGAGATGCACGCCCGATGGCACGACGACATCGTGGCAGCTGCCGCACAAGGTTGAGCTCTCACGCCGGTTGGTGTCGAGCAGCGCGCTGTACGCGACGCCGTGAGCCGGCGAGCGAATCGGCGCATCGAGCGCCGCGCGCATGGTTGTGTCATCTGCCAGCTCGATGTCATTGTTAAAATGGTCACCTACGCTGATCGCGTTGTGACAGAAATAACAGGTGACGCCTTTGAGCTCGGACGGCAGCGCAGCGAGGTTGAGCCCGTCGGTCGTCGCGCCCTCACGCACAGCCATCGGCGCGTGACAGTTGACACAGAAATCACCGAGCTGGCCTTGTGTCTCACGTTGCCCGCGCTGGTTCATCGCGATGAACACGGGGTCTTCGGCGGCGTAGGCGTGCATGCTGCTCGCCCATTGCTCGTAGTGAGCGGGGTGGCATGCGCGACACTGCTCGGGGTTCAGCAGCTCTTGTCTGGTCAGCGTGGATCTACTCTCGACATCTGCCTGCGCGCAGGCGCCGAGCAAGCCTGCGAGCGCGAGCCAGGGCTTCATTTGGGTGCAGCTCCGAGGCAGCCGTGCGCGCGATCGGCGGAAATCTCGCATATGCGTGAGCTCGTGCACTGGAGATGTGCGGCTGATCGGCCACGACTACGGCCACGTGCAAATGGGAGCGGCACCCGCTTCATTTCGCGACGCACACGTGAAAGACCACGTAGTCTTCAGCCGCATCGGCGGCGCGCGTCCACAAGCGGACCTCCCACGGGCCGCGCATCGTAAAGTTGAGCCGTTCGATCGCGAACCGTCCGGGCTCCGCCGCGAGCGGCTTCAGCTCCGGTTGCACGCGACCGTCGTGACCGTGGATCGGCATGAACGTCTGGCCACGCACGAGCTCTGCGTCCGGCGGCGACAGCTCGACCACCCAGTCGTTCTCGTAACGCTCAGGCTCAGCCGGCTCAGCCGAAAGGAGCGTCACGGTGTGCTGTGCACCCGCGGCCTGCAGCCCTGACTCGAACAAAGGCACATCCGGAGGACAACCTTTGAAGTCGTCCTCCGGATCGCGTTCCGTGTGCCCGTCGTGGTCGGTGCTGAGATCGGCGTCGCCGCTACAAGCGGCAGCACCGACTCCGAGCAGCACACTCACGACTACGACCTTCATTTGTATGGATACTTGGGATCGGTCGGTTGCGGCAAGCCGAGCGCTTTGATCATCTGTGGCTGCAGCATGAGCACGTGCACCGCTTGTGTCCCGGACGCGATCACGAGTCCACGCGCGTCATCGTAGTGGAACACACCCGAGTGCACGTGGCCTCTGCCGTCGTTGTAATACGCCACCTCTTTCGGATGGTCGCCGTCGCGCAGATCGAACAGGCGTAGCCCAGCGCCACCGTATTCGATCATCACGAATGCAGCGCCGTTCTTGTTGTACACGGAGTGCTCGGTGATCGCCGCACTCGCGCGCGAAGCTGTCGCGGCTTGGCAGTTCTCTGGCTTGTTGATGTCGAGTGTCAACGGGAACGGCTTTCCGAACTTGTTGCCCGTGACCTCTACGACGTATGCATCCAGCGCGTTGCCGAGGTTTACCGGCCTCGGGTACGGTACACACGGGTCCCCGGCACTGCCGATGCCCTCGTTGGCGCCGATGATGAACTCGCGCCCGTCCGGAGTCCGCCACCAGTTCATGCTGTGGCCGGGGAACTGGACCACGGTGTCCAGGATCTTGATGCTGTCGCGATTCGAGATGTCGACCATACGAGCGGTCGACGGTTCCATCTGCGACGATGAGCCTTCCTGATTGGCTCCGTACCACACCGTCCCTTCGAGGTTATCATCGGACGAGTGGGAGTACTGCCGGCCCAGATCCTCTTGACTGGGACCTTCACAGGAGTTGGGCACATCCCCCGGGAAGTTTGACTGTTTGTTCATCTCGCAGGACCAATTCTTCACCTCCCACGAAGCAGGATTCTCGAGGTCCTCGATGAAAGCGATGTTGAAGCCGAGGCCCGAATACACACGCCTGGCATCATGACTGATCGAAATCTCGTGTGAGCTGAGCGCTGCAAACAACAATCCGGACTGCGCATTCGCGCTGGGCCACGCGATCTCACCCTTCTTGACGATGTCTTCGCAGTTGCTGACATCGTAGACACCCTTGCCTGACACCAGGACCGCTCGACCATCCGCTGCGGTATGCGCGCGCATGCTCTCGGAGCCGCCGATCGATTGCTCCTCATCCGTCTCTACGGGCTTCAGCGGATCCACGAGACTGAACGCCTTGATGGCGCCGCCCATGTACGGGGCGCTGCCAGAGAGTCGAACGTAGGCACAGTGCCCTGCGCCCTGCGCGGAGCCGCCGTGAGGGATCTCGCTGAGCAAGGTCAGACCACAGTTGACTGTACCTTGGTAGACGTCGCCTTGGAGACCTGTCTCGGGCTTGTCGCTCGCACCGCATGTGGCTTCGACCACCTCGGTGGGTGCAGCTGCGCCCGCGGCGCCGCTGCCAGCTGCAGCGGCTCCGGCTGCACCCGTGCCCGCTGCAGGGGTCGGGAGCGGGGGGCCGTCGGGTGATTGCGAACCGGCGGTCGGCTGAGCTGGTCCGGAGCCAGCAGCTCCGCTCGGTGCAGCCCGCCCGGCTTGCGGCGTCGTACCAGTTCCCGTGGGCGTGCGAGGGCTTTGAGTGCCAGCCGCGCCGGGCGTGTTGGTTGTTCCGGTGCTGCTTCCGGCTGCGTTCGAGGTCGAGGGGCTTTCGCCTTCGGCGACGCCTGGTTCACTGGAGCAGCCGATAAGGCCGCCTCCTAGCCATGCGAGCGCGCACAGGGCGACCTGATTCGAAAACCTTAGAGGCTTGAGCAACACGTTCACAGGCTCCTTCCGCATATCCATGCGGTCGCGCGATCCCAATCGAGGTGGATCTTGACTAACAACGCCATGACACAATGACCGCTCATTTATGAGGGTGTCTTTCGCTGTCGCTGACGGCTGCGACGCCTGATGCACCACGCAGTGATCATCAGGAGTGTTGGCAGCCAGCGATGCGTGCCTACGCTACCTACACGCGCGGTCGTACAACCGTCGCTCGAGCTCGCGCTGGCCGGTTCGAGCGCGGGCGGCCCGACATCGACACTCGCATCGCGCACCACGGTCCCTGCATCAGCAACAACATCTGTCGTGATCGGAGCGACATCACACAGCGCTCTCTCTGCGCCCGCGAGCGGCGCGATCGCATCCCACGGCTGCTGACACTTGAGCTCGATCGTCGAATCGGGACTGCATGCACCACGGCAAGTGTCAGCGCGACGCCACAACGGTGCGAAACCTTGTGTAGGTTCTGCGGCGAAACCCAAACTGTAAGGATCGGCAGGCTCGCCACCACAGACATACAGACCGTTGGCTTGCCAACGCAGACAGCCCACGCGTACGTCGGAGACCTTCGTAGGCGCCTCACTCGCGTCGGCTGGCGCGATGAACAGGCCGTCGAGCGGCCCGCCGAACGCGATGCGATCTCCTTGGGGAGATACCGCAAAACCGAGCATGCCGCGCGCAGTGTCAGCGATCTGCTGGAACGTCGCAGCACCATCGGTGGTCAGCCACAACCTCGCGGGAAGCACGCCGTAGATATCGCCGCGCCCAGGCACACGAAACCAAATGCGGTCAGGGTCTTCGGGGTGGATGCCGCTTAGAAATAAGCTGCCCGAGCCACGTGGAAGCTGGGTGGTCGTGCGTGTCCAAGTGGCACCGCCATCGTCACTTCTCTCGACGATGCCCTGCAGAGGATCCACGTTCGAGGTTCCGCTGACGTAGATGCGCCGCGCATCGGATGGCGCGACCTCGACGGTCTCCGCGGAGAGATCATCGGGCAGCTCGGCGAGCACTTGCCAGTTCCGGCCGTGATCGAGCGAATGGGCCAACAGGTTGCGAAAGCGCGGCGTGCCTCCGTCCAGCACCTCGACGATCGTCGACATCAAGGCGAGCACGTGCCCGGGTCGACTCGCATCTAACGTAAGGTCCACGCCGCGATTGCCCTGCTGTGACCCCATCGCGCGCTCGAACGTACAACCATCGTTGCGGCTCAGGAGCACGCCACCGTTGGTGAGAGACAAGACGATCAGTGTTCCGTCACTGGTCACAACGATCGACGGATCGACATCACCGCCGTTGCCCTCGATCTGCTCTTCACACATCCAGGTCCAGCTCGCACCACCATCGCGCGTGAGCGCCAAGCCGTAGGTGAGGCCGAGCAGCAGCTGGCGCTCGTCAGTCGGATGGATCGCGAGCCCAGTCGCACCGGGCAAGCGACCATTGGCGAACGCGAGCGTGGAGGTCAGGCACAACAGCCCTGCAACGACGGCCCCGGCAGCGCTCCGCATGCGAGAGGCTTAGCGAGGCCCCGCCCACGAGTAACGCATAATCAAGAGCGATTGCAGGTCAAACTAACGATGCCGGGCCACAGCCGCAGCCGACGCGCCTGCGTACCGCAAACGCGGCTGCTATGCGGATTGCGGCTCAGTCGCACAAGTGCGGCCAAGCTTAGATAGCGCTTCTCGCGTAAAAATGGCGAGCAACGCGCATAGCACTAAGTGTCGAATCATCTGAAACGCACCAGTCTGGCCATCGCCCTGCTGTGTGTTAGTTGTTCCGCCGAACGAGCCGCGCCCATGGCGCGCTCGGGTCCATCGGGGAGCCCAGTGTCCACCCCTACGAGCTCGGCCGGCGCGTCCAGCTCGCTGCCAACACTGGGTGCACCGGGCAACAGCAATGGCACGGTGCTGCCGCCGCCTCAGGCCCCTGCAGCAGCTGGCTCGCCCGCGCAGATGCCGCAGATGGTGCCCAGCACGGCGATCACGCGCGAGCCGATCGCGATTGACGAGTGCGGCGCGATGAATCCTGCCGGGCTGTCGGCGACTGACGTGACCGCGCTCAAGGCAGGCAGTGGCTCGCCAGGTAGCTTGCGCGTTCTCTACCCGTATGAAGGAACGGTGTTCCCTCGCGGCATGCTCGCCCCCGAGCTGATGTGGGACGGCGCAGAGGCCGATGCGGTGTATGTCCACATCAAGAGTAAGATCTTCGAGTATTGGGGTTGTCTCAAGCCGACCGCACCTGGTCGCGTGACACTTCCACAAGAAGCCTGGGAGAAAGCTGGGCAGCGTAGCTTCGGGAGAGAAGATGACTATGTGATCGAGCTCTCGACGTTTCGTCAGGGCGTTGTGACAGGTCCCGCGATCAATCATGTGCAGATCGCGCAGGCGGCGATCAAAGGGTCGATCTACTACAACACCTATCGCTCGAGCCTGGTCGGCGGCGGCGCGCCTGGTGGCGGCGTTCCTGGTGGAGGCATCCCGGGCTTTCCAGGCGGCGGGTTTCCAGGCGGTGGTTTTCCGGGAGGACCCGGCGCCACGAGCGGCGTCGTGCTGCGTATTCCAGCCGGCGGCAAGGCCGAAGTCTTTGGTCAGACTGACTGCAACGGTTGTCACTCGGTGTCCGCAGATGGATCGCTCGTGCTCGCGCAATCGGTGATGTCTGGAGCCTATCTGTATGACATCGTGGACAACGGCCCAGCGCCGATGCCGACGACAGCCATGCAGAACGGGTGTTGGGCGGCCGTGTACCCCGACGGATCCGCGGCGCTCAGCATGTCGACAGTGATCGATGTCGCGCGCGCTGCAATTCTCGGAGCGATGACGGGCGCAGGCACCGGGGATGCCACGCTGTTCGACACAAAGACCGGACAGGTGTTGATGAGCAAGGGCATCCCACCGGGTGCGTTGATGCCCTTCTTCTCGCCAGACGGGACGCTGCTCGTGTTCAACGACTACGCGATCTCGGAAGCGCACGGCATCGCGCTGACGCGCTACGACACGGCCACGCACACCGCCAGCGACTACGCTGTGCTCTACGAGGAACCAGCGGGCGCGATTCGGCCTGCCTGGCCGTTCGCGTTGCCTGACAATCACGGCGTGGTGTTCGCACGCACCTCTCAGGCCGACTTCACGGGAGGTGGCGTCGGCGTTTCGGGCGACATCTTACCAGGCCAAGTCGCGCCGTTCTCGGAGCTGTCGATCGTCGACATCGCTTCCAAGCAGGTCACGCTGCTCGCGCAAGCCATGGGTTACCGCACGCCGGAAGACGCCGCGAGCAACAAGACCTATCTGCCGTTTGGGGAAGAAGATCTGCACCACACGTTCTATCCGACTATTTCACCGGTGGGTGCAGGCGGCTACTTCTGGGTGTTCTTCGATTCGGTGCGCCACTACGGAGTGACCGGCCTTCAGCGGCAGCTGTGGGGCGCGGCGATCGACATCTCCGCCGACGGTACGTACGCAAAAGATCCGAGCCACCCAGCGTTCTACTTGTCGGGACAAGAGTTCGGCACCGGCAATCACCGCGCTTTTGCGGCGCTCGATCCTTGTCGCAAAGACGGCGACAAATGCACGAGCGGCATCGACTGCTGTGGAGGCTATTGCTACCTCGAAGGGCAAGTCGAGCTCGCGGAGCCTGTGGGCTCGTGCTCGCCCAAGAAGGACGAACACGTGTGCTCTCGTCCTGACGAACGCTGCAGCATCGCGTCTGATTGCTGCGGAAGTGATCCGCCGTTGAACTGCATCGCCGGGTTCTGCGCTGTCGTTCGTGGGCCGGACTGAGTGTGCATGTGCGATTGCCTTTGACACTGTTCGATGCGGTTGTGTCAGGCTGCTCGAGCAGCCCGACACAAGAACCGACTGAACCGAATGCTTCCCAATCAACGAAGCCGGCGTCCAAGATCTACAAGGCGTATTGGAACGCGCACGCACCCACCGCGGCTATCCGTATTGAACAGGCTGCTTCACCTCAGAAGTGTCTCCAGGTGCTTCGCCTTCAAGGTGTAATGCCCGGACTCACAGCCTTGGCACACCGTCGGGGACGTGAGCGTCGCGTGTGCAGCTCGAGATCCGAAGACTGTGAGCTCCAGCCAACTCAGCGAAATCTCGGCTTCATCAGCGAGGATGCCTGGATCGGTCGACACCGTGCGGTGGTCGCCTTCGAAGCGGCTGACGATCGCTGCGGGCACGCCGTCCGGAAGCGCGTCATAGTCTGAAGTCGCATTGGCGCCCGCGACATCCGTGGCGCCTCCGACGATGTAGCCGACTGGCACTTGGATGCGATCGATGACCTCACGGTTGGCCGCGCCGAATCCGCTCGAGCCAGAGAGCACGAACGCCGCAGAGACCCGCGCGTCACGGGCCGTGAGACCGAGCGTAGTCACGCCGCCGCAGGAGTTTCCAGCGGCGACGATGTGATCTGTCGCCAGTTTTCCGAAGTAGGCGCTGTCATCGTCCTCGGCTTGCTCGACGGCCCAATCTATGCATGCCGCAGTCAGGTTGCGCGCCAGCACGGTATCGAACACAGTGTGATCGACTGATCAACTAGGGACAGGCGCTCACCGGAGTGATGTTGTCCACCGCCAGATAGTTCACGGCGAGCTGCGAGGTTGAGCCCTCTGCCCGCAGCGTGACCAAATCCAGCGAGTCACTCGGCCGAAGTGTCAAACAGTAGTTTGTCCACTTCGTGTCGAGTGGCGGCGACGCCCAAAGCAACTGCCGCTGCGAGCAATCATCGGACGACCCGCCCCAGAGCTGCAAGTAGATCATGTCGGGCGTGCCGAGATCCATCCGCATCGCGTCCAGGCGCAAGCTGGTCTGTTCGCCGGCCAGAAGCGGCTCACAGAGCGCTTGCGATGCCTGCTCGCCAGCATTCATCGCAAGATAGGTCACACCCTCCGTGGGTTCCGGCGCGATGCCGATCATCGGCTCGACGCTGTGGTTCGCGATGTCAGGCGTGTTAGTCAGGCCGCTCTGCACAGCCACGGGGTCCATGCAGCTCGACCAAGGTGCGGCCTCGAAGTTGGCGCCGCCGTTGATCGCCGCTACGCCTTCGAACGATGGATTCACCAAACACATTGGTTGCGGCGAAGTTGTGACTGCGCACCCACTATCTGCCGACACCTCGGTCTGCAAGTACGCCGTGTTAGCCGCAGAGCGTGCGCCCGCCGCGTCTTCGGCGATGACCCAGATCGAAACTCCCGTCTCGTCTGCACACACGCGTCGAGACGCACCCTCCGAGCCATCATCCCACTCGTATTTGTAGGGCTCGACGCCGTTAATGCCGATCGCTGACAGCTCGAAGCACGTACCGCACTCGACCGACTTGAATGTGAGGTGTACCTCGGGTGCTTTTGGCGCTTCGTCTGTCGGCGTGCGCGGCGTGCTCGGCGCGTGTTGCTCAGCTACGGGCGGGCCGCTGGCGGCGGCGCCGGCAGCCGGGAGCATCGGTTCACTTGGCGCCATAGCGTGTGGTGGCGATTCGCTCGGCTCCGCCACCAACCATACAGGTTCACAGGCCGTGACAAACAAACACGGAAGCACTGCTAGCTTTGACACATGCGGGTTCTAGCACGCAGCGGCGCAGGCGAATGCCTTTGGACCTGCCACCTGCGAGAATTGCGACGATGGCCGGTTCGCGACAGAATGGCCAAGACTAGCAATTCTCTCGATGCACATGTGTCATCGCGCAGGTTGGCGCTGGTTCTCTGACACTAATACATGCACCCGAGCTGGTTGTGTTCGGCTAAGGGAGATGTGCTCATGTTCGATGTGGATCTACGCGTAGCGATTGTGCTCACTGCGCAGCTGCTGATCGCAGGCTGCGACGAGGCAGATGCGCCGATGCTGGATGCCGGCGTGATCGAGCAAGCCACCCAAGCGCGGCTCGTGCGCTGGGTCGGCGTGATAGAAGACACCGACGTGAAGGTCGCGGCCGTCTTGGGAAAAGGTCAAGCACGTCTCTACTTTTGCGGAGGGGCAGCCACATACCTAACAACCACACACTGGTTCGACCTCGCGTTCACGGACGAACACCTCGAGTATTCCGATGACACGTGGCGAATCCATGCTCATCTGACTGCAGGCGGCGTGTTGGGCGAGGTAGAGCGCACGGGCGACAGCTTGCGGATGTTTAACGCGCAACCGTTCGAGCGCGCGACAATCGCAGGTTTGTATGAAGGCAAAGCGGCGTGCGGCCGGCTCGGATTGATCGTGACGCAAGCCACCGCGCGTGACGAGCCCACCGCACAAGGGGCGTGCGTGGGCTCAGCTGGCGAGCCAACAATCCAAGCAATTCCGATCACGCCGATCGCACTGGAGGACGGTAAAGTGGCCGTGCGCACACCCGGCGATGAGGATGAGATCTCGCTACTTCAAGCCGCAACGTTGGAACCACTGTGACGAGCTTCAATCTGGACCGCGAACCACGGCGCAGAAGCCGGCGATGCAGTTCAGCGGTGGGTCGCTGCCGCAGCAATCCGAGGCAATGCTGCAGCGCTCGTCCGGGCGAGAGCACACGTTCTCGTCCTTCTTGGGCGAGCAGGTACCGACGGGCTCCGCGAGCTCGACTTGGCCCTCGAGATAACAAAAGCCACCGCAGCAGTCGACGCCGCTGGTGCACTTGTCACCATCCTTGCGGCACGGGTCGAGCGCAGCGAACGCACGATGGTTGCCCGTGCCGAACTCTTGTCCAGACAAGTAGAACGCGGGATGGCTCGGGTCCTTGGTGTACGTACCGTCGGCGGAGATGTCGATGGCGGCTCCCCAGAGCTGGCGCTGCAGACCTGTCACGCCATAGTGGCGCACCGAGTCGAAGAACACCCAGAAGTAGCCGCCTGCACCTACTGGGGAGACAGTCGGATAGAACGTGTGGTGCAGATCTTCTTCCCCAAACGGCAGATAGGTCTTGTTGCTCGCCGCGTCTTCCGGCGTGCGAAAGCCCATCGCTTGGGCGAGTACGGTCAACTTCTTTGAGCTCAGATCGATGATCGAGAGCTCTGAGTATGGCGCGATCTGACCGGGCTGAACGTCGCCCGAGACGCCCACACCACCACCCGAGAAATCCAGCTCGTCTGTGCGTGCAAACACGACGCCGCCGTTGTCAGGCAACGCGAATGGCCAGGCGGGGCGCATCGCACCGGGTGGCTCCTCGTGCAGCACGACGTAATCACTCGCGGTATGGGTTTTGGTGTCGTAGCGCGTCAGCGCGATGCCGTGCGCTTCCGCAATTGCGAAGTCGTTGAACACAAGCAGCGTTCCGTCCGGAGAGAAGAACGGCATCAATGCACCCGGTGGGATGCCTGTGCTCATCAGGGCCTGCCCAGTCTTCGTGTCGAACAGCGTAGCGTTGGTGGTCGTAGCGCCGCTCAACCCACCGAAGATCCCCGCGCGCGCGACGTCGATTGCGGTCGACATGCTGAGCGCCGCCGACCCGTCTGGATACACGGCCGCCCAGCAGCCGTTTTGCATCGCGGTCGTCGGCATCGGTGCAGGTCCGTTGGCCATCAGCTCGTACAGATATGAGCCGCCCACGACCGACTGCGCGAGCAGCAGCGATCCATCTGCGGACACGGAGTGACAACCATTGCAGTCTGTTTGACCGAAGACCTCTGCTTTCCCGCCGGCGGGAATACGCACCACGATGCCGTTCGCACCACCGATGCCGCCGCCTGGAATTCCTCCACCAGGGAAACCACCACCTGGAGTTCCGCCGCCCGGCAGTCCGCTTGTGAGATTCGAGCGGTACGTGTTGTAGTAGATCGAACCTTTGATCGCCGCCTGCGCGATCTGGACATGACTCACAACGGGCCCGGTCACCACCCCGAAGCTGATCGTCGACAGCTCGATCACATAGTCGTCGTCCTTCCCGAAGCTGCGCTGCCCTGCGTGCTCCCAGACCTCCTGTGGAAGCGTGACGCGACCGGGTGCGATCGGCGTGAGGCAACCCCAGTACTCAAAGATTCGACTCTTGATATGGACGTACACGGCATCGCCCGCAGCTCCGTCCCACATCAAATCAGGAGCGAGCATGCCTCGAGGAAACACGGTTCCCTCGTACGGATAGACGAGGCGCATGGCGCCTGGAGCTCCGGATCCAGCTTTGAGTGCCTGCACGTCTGCGGGCGACAGGCCGGCAGCGTTGGTCGGACCGCACTCATCGATCGCGATCGGTTCGCGGATGATCGCGACTGTCGGTGGTGCCATCTGCGGCACCCGTGCAGCAGCGCCTGCCCCGGAGCTCGGAGGCGTGGGCAAGACAGTACCGGAGCCGTTCGTCGCGCTCCCAGGCGTTTGGTTCGGCCCGGAAGCTCCAGCCGTTGCCAGTACACCGGGAGTCGCCCCTCCTGCAGCAGGACCAGACCGGGCCATCGGTGACGCGGACTTACTGGAGCAACCAGCAATACACAACACAAGCGCGCTCACTAGCGCACTCGTGTTGCAACGACCTCGATTGAGCTGTGTTTGCACTCATCTTGATGCCGCGGAGCGTTTCTACTTATGGCGTTCAACTGAGTGTTCAGCAGCGATTTCTCACATCGTCTGAATCAGTTATTCCGAGGCGAGCCAAACTGTTCGAATCTGGCCATGGAGATGTTGTGTCACACAGTCTCGCCGGCGACGCTCATCATAATTTGGCGTGACAGATACCCATGGCGGAGAGCATGTCCTCTGCAAGAGGTATCTCTTGTGGTTTTCCAGCGGCTCCACGAGTACAAAGACCAGGGGCGTGCACCTCGCATGGTCAGCTGTCCGCTGCAGACCGCGTACTCCCGGTGGCATCGGGCGAAGCGACGTATTGAGCAGGAAGTAGACAGTATCCGGCAATGAGAGAGCGAGACATGCACGCGAGATGGTGGATTCTGATCTTGTCAGTGTTGGGTTGTTCGGGCGTGGACCATCGACTTGCGAACCAGGATACCGGTCCTGGCGCGGCCGGCGTCTCAGGTGCGTCAGCCGCGTCATCGAACGGGCAAAACGTTGAAAAAATGGGCGTGGCGGCTCACAGCCCAGCCGATGCTGGCCGTGCGGGGATGGAGCCGCAAGGTCAGCGCTCCGCCATGACGGCAGCGGACGCGGGAAGCTCGGCCGCTGTTGGCGGCGCAGTCGCAGCGCGGGCGGGTCAGGGCGGCGCCGCCGGGCAGCAGCTGACCGCGGCAGGCGTTGGAGCTGGTGCTGGCACCGGCGGCGCGGGAGCAGCGAACACCGGCGTGCTTCCCGCAGTGACCGATCTAGATAAGCCGGGCCCGTTCAAGTCGATGGTTGTAAACGGCACAGGACCCAACGACGGCTATCGCCTCGACCGTCCTGAGCCGCTCGCTGCCGATGGGCTGCGGCACCCGATCGTCGTCTTTGCAGCTGGCGGCGGCTTCCCGGAGAACTACGAGACGTTGTTGCGCTACGTCGCCTCGCATGGGTTCGTCGTGCTCACGTACGCCGCAACCAGCGATGATGGCAAAGGCGTGATCGATGGCATCGATTGGTTGATCGAACAGAGCGAAGCTGCGAGCGGCATGCTCGCTGGCAAGATCGACACTCAGCATATCGCTGCCGCTGGCCATTCCTTTGGGGCGCTCGCTGTGTTCAACGCAGCACCGGATCCGCGCATCACCACCACCATCCATTTGCAAGGCGGAACATTGGACCCACACAAAGAGGTGGAGAAGCTGCGCGTCCCCGCGCAGTTCATCTGCGGCGAGACGCCTACAGGCAACCAGGACGGCACCTTTACGGGAGACATGGCGAACCCGAACTGTGCGATCGACTTCGAGCGTGCTACCACACCAGTGTTTTACGGGAGCTTGAAGGGCGCAGCGCACATTCAACTGACTGAGTCCGTGCCATCCCCTGAAGATGCGTTGCGCTCACAAATGCTCGGGGCAATCGGAGGCTGGCTACGCTGGTGGCTCGCTGACGATCAGACGCAGCGCGCACGGTATGTCGGCGCGGATTGCGAGTTGTGTCAGCCCGACACAGGCTGGACAATCAAGCAGAAAGGTCTGATGTGAGATGTCGAGAACGATGAACGATGCCGAGCTAGCGGCGCATCTCGCAGAAGCCGCAGGCAAGCTGCTCCTGCAAGTGCGCGCCTCGCAAGTATTCTCGCCCAAGGCACTCGGCAAGGCCGGGGACGCCACGTCGAACCAGTTTCTCGTGCATGCCTTGCGCGAGGCGCGGCCCCAAGACGGTTTGTTGTCGGAAGAGCTCAAGGACGACGGGGCTCGGCTCACGCAACGGCGCGTCTGGATCGTCGACCCGGTCGACGGCACCCGAGAATACGGCGAAGAGCGTAGCGACTGGGCAGTACACGTGGCGCTCGCGATCGATGGTGTCGCGTCGATCGGCGCTGTGGCATTGCCAGGTGCAGATGTTGTCATGCGCTCCGACGCGCCCGTTCCGCTGCCACCCGCAGCGGCAGTGCTGCGCATGGTCGTGAGCCGGACAAGGCCAGCCAAAGAAGCGCTCGCCGTGGCCGAACGACTCGGCGCGGAGCTTAGACCGATGGGCTCATCGGGCGCCAAAGCCATGGCGATCGTCCGCGGCGACGCCGACATCTACTTGCACTCAGGCGGCCAATACGAGTGGGACAGCGCAGCGCCAGTCGCGGTCGCGCAAGCGCACGGCCTACACTGCTCGCGCATCGACGGCAGTCCCCTCCGCTACAACAACAGCGACGTCTACCTGCCGGACTTACTGATCGCTCGCCCCGAGCACGCACAGCTCGTTCTACGCTTGCTGCGCGAGCTCGATTCATAGGCGATCGGGCGCTGCTCAAGGCAGCCGAGTCGCGATGAGCGTCATGATGGCCGGCGCGTCGATCCCTTTCGTGTCGGCGTCGCTTCACTCCAACACGATGTGAGGATTCAGGACGAACATCTCGTCTTCGGTGGTCTGGCCTGACGTGATTGCGCAAGCGTCGCAGAAACCATCACCGGCACCAGGTGTTGAGTCGCACGACGCTTTGTCGTCTTTGCCTTTGCACGACTTACCAATTTGGCCAGCGACGCAGGCGACCGGCTCGCACGAAGAGTTTTTGGGCATCTTCGACGACCGAGTCACCAGGTCAAGGTTCGGCTTGCCATCCTTCGTGACGCCGTTGTTGAACTCAGCACAGTACTTCAGCGTTCGCTGCGCGTCATCGGCAGCGTCGAAGCGCATCGGCGGGTCGAACACTTGCTCGACAGGATCGGTGTAGATCGCGCTTTGATAGATGCGCGTGCCATCTGCAAGATCGACTGTGAGGATCCTGACGGATGCGTTGACCATTGACGTAGATAAGTCCACGTTCTTTGTCTTGAAACTCGTCCGGTACTATCGCGGAGAGATCGTAATACTGTGCAAAGCACACTTCCGTTTCCGTACCGGCCTCGAGCGGAAACGAGGGCATGGTGAACTGCACGCCCTCTCCGGGCGGTGGTGCCTCTAGCGGTGCAATCTCGATGGGCGTTGCGTCGGGCAGGCAGGACCCGAGCAACGAAGCGATCTTGTCTGCCTGACCCGTGATGCTGTCGCCGATCGAGCCGATTTCCGGTGCGCCCGCTTCGATCCAACGACGCACGACCTCGAGGTGCCCGGCACTCAGTGGCGCAGCACCACTCGGCATCGGGCTACCTTCCACCTTCACGCTTCCAGGTTCCGTCGCTGCGCGCAACTTGTTGCACAAAAAGCTCTCTTCGGGCCGCCCCGGCATGACCCGCTGCAGCGGGCTGATCGTGGAGCTGTGCTGGATGAGGCTCTTGTACGCAACGTCAGCACTCAGATCGAGGCCGCCCATGGCTGCAGCACCATGGCAGTTCGCGTTGGTGCAGCTGTTCCCTTCGAAGACGACCTTCTGAATGGCTGCGAAAGTCGAGTCGAAGGTGCCTGTCGGACAATTCGGATCGCCCGGGGGTGTCGGCGGTGTAACAGGCATGACGCTTGCTGCGTTCATGCCCGCTGCACCCGCTGGGATTCTGCATGCTGGCAGCCTGTGGCGGCGGCGCGCTCGCTTCAACTGCGGGCATAGCTCGAGGTGTCGAAGGCTCCTTTGCGGGCGGATTGTCAGCAGGCGTTGCTGCGCTGCAGGCCACAGCAGAGCTCGTGAGGGCAGCTAGCGACAGTGCCCGAATCATAGATCTCGAAACCACTCAACACCTCGATCTTAGCGTCACTTGTACGGATAGGCTGGGTCGGTCGGCTTGGGTAAGCCGAGTGCTTCGATCAGCTGCGGTTGGACCATGAGCACGTGCGAGGCTTGGTTGCCTGAGGCGATGATGATTCCGCGCGCGTCGTCGTAGTGGAACACACCCGAGTGCACGTGGCCTTTTTTGTCGTTGTAGTAGGCGACTTCCTTCGGATGCTCGCCGTCGCGCAGATCGAAGATGCGTAAGCCCGCACCACCGAACTCGACCATCACAAAGGCCGCGCCGTTCTTGTTGTACACCGAATGTTCGGTGATCGAGGCTGCGGAGCGTGAGGCTTTTGCGGCGTCACAGTTCTCCGGCCTGTTGATATCTAGCGTCAGAGGGAACGGTTTGCCGAACTTATTGCCCGTGACTTCGACAATGTACGCATCGAGGGCGTTGCCCAGGTTCACGGGTCGCGGATACGGCACGCAGGTGTCAGCGGCGCCCAGACCTTCGTTGGCGCCGATGATGAACTCGCGGTCGTCCGGCGTCCGCCACCAGTTCATGCTGTGACCAGGGAACTGCTGCACTGAGTCGAGGATCTCGATGCTGTCAGGTTTCGAGATGTCGACCATGCGCGCGGTCGACGGCTCCATCTGCGAAGCGGAACCTTCCTGGTTCGCGCCGTACCACACGGTGCCTTCGAGATTGTCGTCGGACGAGTGCGAGTACTGACGGCCCAAGTCTTGCTGTTTGGGTCCGTCGCAGGAGCTCGGTACGTCGCCCGGAAAGCCTGACTGTTTGTTCATCTCGCAGGACCAGTTCTTGACTGTCCAGCTCTCGGGCTTCTCCAAGTCCTCGATGTACGCGATGTTGAAGCCGAGGCCCGAGTAGACGCGCTTGGCGTTATGACTGATCGAGATCTCGTGTGAGCTGAGCGCCGCGAAAAGTACGCCCGCTTGCGCATTCTCGCTCGGCCACTGAATCTCGCCCTTCTTGACGAGATTCTCACAGTCGCTGATGTCGTAGACGCCCTTCCCTGATACGAGGACCGCGCGCCCATCTACTGTATGCGCGCGCATGCTCTCGGAGCCGCCGACGGATTGTTCCTCATCCGTCTCCACAGGATTGAGTGGATCCTTCAGGCTGAATGCTTTGATCGCACCACCCATGTAAGGTGCACCACCTGCAAGACGAACGTAGGCGCAGTGACCCGACCCTTGCGCTGACCCACCGAACGGAATCTCACTGAGCAGCGTAAGTCCGCAGTTGACTGTGTTGGGATAGACGTCGCCCTGAAGTCCGGTCTCGGGAGAGTCGTCATCACCGCACGTGGACTTGTCAGGCTTCGTATCCGGAGCCGCGTCGGTCGAAGGCTCTGTCTGCTGCGCGGACCCGGTTGCAGGCGTGGTTGTTCCCGTGCCTGTCTGTGCGCGTGGAGCGCTGGCGCCCGCCCGGTTTCCACCCGAACCCGAGCCGCTCTGGCCACCCTTGCCCGATGATTCGCCCTCAGCGGCTCCGCCGTCGCCGGACGATTTATCAACCTCAGAGGACGAGCCACACGCCACAACTAGCAATGAAAGAATCGCGGGGAACAGATCTGGCCGACGCATTGGGTGTCTCCTGACATGCTTAGTAAATTGAGTGAGTTTCATGGTGCTCCGACTCCTGCGTCTTCTTCGGCAGCAGCTGCGCCGCCCGCGACGCCCACGACGCAAACAGTCTGTGTGCCCGCAGCTCCGAACAGACCCATGGGCACCTGACAAACGTAACCTTCGCGGCAATCTGCGTCGGCGCTGCATGCGCGATAGCAGGTCGACATCGAGCCGAGCAGACCCGCGAGCTCAGCGGGAAGCTCAGCAGGCAGTGAGCTCACACACGCGCCGTCGGCACCGCAGTCGGTCGCGTCGACACACGTCTGCGAGCAATAGCCTCCGACAGTGTCCACTTCACCGAGCCGCGATGCACAAGTCATGGCACCACCACCGCAGTCCGCATCCGCATCGCAGGCGAGCCCTACGACACCATCGGGCAGCGGATCTGCACCTGGGACACATTGCAGCTGACCGCTGACAGTGCGGCAGCGATAGCCTTTACGACAGTCATCCTCTTTTTCGCAGCGCAGCGAACAGCTGCCCGCGCCTGCAGCCGTAGGCGGCGTGCAAACGCCCTTTGCACCACAGTCAGCGTCCGCCAAGCAGGCGCCGGTGCAATAACCGCCGGGGTACTCGCCCATGGCTCCACCTCTCCCACAGCGACCGTCGCCGCAGTCCGAGTGCTTCTCGCAGGGCGTCCCCACAACACCGTCCGCGAGCTTCTGGGTCTCCGGGATCGGCTCGCAACCGCTTCCGCCAAGCAAGCCGCCCGTCGGATCTTGGGCACCGGACGTCACAGACATACCGAGCGCAGTCACGCAGCGGTAGCCCTCGCGACAATCGGCGTCCATAGCACATCCCTTCAAGCACCGGCCGGGCATCGCACCGATGCCGCCGAAGCCTGCAAAGGCGCCAGAGCAAGCGCCACCGGCTCCGCATTCGGCGTTGCTCATACAGCCTGACGAGCAGTACCCACCCGGTGCCTCCATCATTCCGCCGCCAGAAGCTGCGAACGTGGTGAGGCACGCGCCGGGCGTGCATTCGTCATCTTTTGTGCAGCCCTTGCCAGCGGTTTCGTCAGGCCGTGCCGGAGTGACACTGGCATCGCGCGCTTGCTCGCCGGCTCCTGCGCGAGCGCCGCGCGCGGCCGACTCAGCCTCGCCGGAGTCATCGCCGCCGCAACCTAGGTCTGCCTGGAGCACCGCAACCAACAACAAGACTGTCCTAAACCCATTCGCATACGCACGCGCACGAATCATGTAGTCGCCTCCAAGCAGGCCATTGCGAATAGGAGTTACCCAGTTCTGTCACATCGAACCGAGGTCCCCACGTCGCTGCTGCACGACATGCTATGACGACTCACGCGACGGATTCTGATCGCATGTTGAATACGACTCGACATGCTGCGCATTGCACGATGAACGTGGCTCGATCGCACAACGATGACTCGAATCATAGATCCGCGCTGACATACCGCCCGCGGCCAGGCACTCACCGTGACGCGCGGTCAGCTTGGAGTAAACACTGCACACGGGAAGCGAGCTGTGAGCAGCGAGGCGCCAGAGCCCAGCAAGAACTTCGCACACGCATCGCCCAACAGCTCGATCGAATGCGGATCACTCAGACGCCACCCGTTGGGTGAAGCGCTCGGCGTTCCGTCGCAGCGCATCGCACCGGCCGCGTCCGCTTCACAGCACGACAACGCCTGACCATTCTGCTCGACCGTGCCGAGACACTCCTGCCCAGTTTCGACAGTGCCGCTCAGCGCGATGTGACAACCGACTGCGCCACCTAACAGTTGAGCCAACGCAGCATGAACAGTCGATCCAGACGAGCTTGTCTCGTGTCTGGGCCATGTTCGTTTAAGCTCACGAATTATGACGATCGCTCATAGCGAACAAGCATGGCGAACTGTCGATTTCACGCCAATCGCGCGTTTTTGGGCCTCACGTGCGACGCGCATGACCAACAGGCTCGTGGTCAGGCGCGTTCGTGTTAGCCAAACGTCCAAGCGTGCACCACACAAGCTCCGAACCATCATGGCTGCTGTTGAAAGTAGGGCTATTGAGCCTAGCGGTCTTACTGTTCTGGTGGCTGGCGATCAGCTCGCCAACGAGCTCACCCGATGTTGCGGCCTCGGCGGGATCGAGCGCGCCCGCTCCGAACGAACCTAGCGTTGCGCCCGCGCTCGTCGCTCCGAGAACCGCCGAGAAGCCTAAGAGCATCGACGAGCCCACAGTGCAGCGCACGGCGGCAGAACCGTCGAGCGCGAAAGCACCGCAGAGACAAGGCCCCGTCGCAGAGCTCTCGCAACGCTTCTCGAGTGAGTCGCGTGCTCTAAGCTCGGCAGAAGACGAGGCACAGGTGCGAGCTGCGTACGTCGATCCCGCGATTCCGCCGATGCTGCTGCGCAGCGTGGAGTGTCGGCGCAGCGTCTGCCGCGCTGAGCTGCGCTGGAGCGCCGAGCACGAAGCGGGTTACGTTCTCGGGCTCACGCGCGCAGTCGGCAAGTACGTCGTTCCGGTCGGCATCGAAAGCGCTGGCCCGGCCGAAGCGGACGGGCATCGCCCTGTCGTTGTGTACATCGGACTCGCGCGGCCCGTGCCCTCAGCGTTCTGAAACGCTACAAACCACGCAGAAAGCTCAACACAGCCTCGGTGGTTTCCTTGGGCTTTTCTTGCTGTACCCAATGGCCTGCTTCTGGAATCAGGACTTTTCCGCGCAGGTCGGTGTACCACTTGTCCATCAGCGCCACGATATCCACGCCCGGCATGAACCGCAGCACGGGGTCGCGCTCGCCCACGATGTACAACGCAGGCTGCTCGATCTTGCGCTCCGAAAGCTCGGGCAGTAGCTCGAAGTCGCGCTGCTGATTGCGATAACGGTTGAGCGGCCCACGAAACCCGCTCTGCGCGAACTGCTCGACGTAGTAGTCGAGGTCCTGCTGCGTCAGCCATGCCGGCAGCGGATCGGGATCGATCATGCCGTCTAAGAACTTCGCGTCTGGCTTCTTCTGGAAGCGCGGTACGTCGTTTGCGCCTGATGCGTTGTAATACGTGAGGCGCAGTGTTCGCTGTAGATCGGCTTCGAGCTCAGCCTCAGCGACGCCGGGTGTCTGAAAGTAGATCTGGTAGAAGAACTTGTCTTTGTAGAGATGCTTGTACACGTCGATCGAAGAGTGCTTGCCGCGACCGAGGTGCGGCACGCTCATCCCGATCACCGCGCGTACACGCGCAGCATGACGAATCGCTGTAGTCCATACGATCGGCGCGCCCCAATCGTGACCGACTAAGATCGCCTGCTCCGAGCCGGCTAGATGATCGATGACGCCGGCTACATCATCGGTCAGCGAGGTCATGTCGTAGGCCTCGATGGCCTGTGGCTTGTCACTGCCGCCGTAGCCGCGAACATCCAGCGCTGCCACACGATAGCCGGCAGCTACGAGTGGATCGATCTGATGGCGCCACGAATACCAAGACTCCGGCCATCCGTGCACAAACACGAGGAGCGGCCCGCGGCCCTCCACCATCACGCGCAGTCGCACCCCACGCGTCTCGACCATCTCGAACGATCGCTGTCCCATACCGAATGCTCGGCCGAACATGCGCAGGACGCAAGCATCTTGCAGGTCAGAAGCGGACCTGCGAGGACATGTTTGTGCAGGTGTTGAGCAGGCGTTCGACGGCGAGCTTCTGCTTGCTCGCGCTGAGGCGATCTTTGGGCGCGGAGATCGAGACTGCAGCTACTGGCTGCCCGTCTTGGGTCATCAGGGCTGCGCCGATGCCGACGACGCCTTCGAGTGCGGTCGAGACGGAGTAGCCGCGGGAACGAACAGCTTGTAGCTCGCTCAAATAGGTGTCGACGTCGAAGCGGTGGACGCGCTTGATTCGAGCTGCGGTGCGTTTGACGCGAGCTGCTGCGTCCGGGAGATAGGCGAGTATCGCCTGACCCCCAGCCGTCAGCGCGGCAGGAACACGGCTGCCGACGCGTGTCGAGAACTTGATCGCGCGCGGTGACAACAGCTTGTCGAGATACAAGACGTCGTCCCCGGATAGAATCGTCAGGCTTACGGTTTCGCCGGTCGCGCGATGCAGCTCTTGAAGGAAGCCAGCGGCGGCACGCTTGATCGGATGCTCGTGCAGCACACCTGTGCCGAGCTCCCAGAGCTTGAGCGTCACCACGTAGCACGCGGTGTCCTGCAGCTGCTCGACGTAGCCGCTGTTCGCGAGCGAGCTGAGGATGCGGTGCACCGTGCTTTTCTGCAGGTCGAGCGCGACCGCGATAGCAGACAAGCGCTGTGGTTTTCCCGAACGCGCGAGATACTCCAGCACCTTCAGCGCTTTGGGCACGGCTCCGTCGAGGGCTGGGTCGGTGGTCGTGCTCGTGCTTGTGCGCATGGACGCCTCACTTCGCGCGAGTATCCCGCCTGCAGACGCTTGGTCAAGCAGCGAGCTGAGTCGTCGTCGACTCGCTGGGCAACGCTGTGCATTGACAACCATCGAGGCTCGTGACGATAGTCGCTCCGTTGTACGAAAATCTGTTCCGCTCTGCGGAACAGGCCATTTAGCAGAATGGTTTTATAGTGAGCGCTCGCGCGATTGCATTGTCTTGCACGATTGGGTGCGCGGCGTTCAGCCTTGCGTGCTCGGGTAGCTCTGCGCCTAGCGCGAGCATGTCTGGGCCGCAGGACAGCCAGGGCAGTCAGGACAGCCAGGCAGGCCGCCCAACCAGCTCGTCCGCAGGAGCTCGAGCGGGCTCTAGCGCAGGTGGCGCGGTGGCGAGCCAGGCTGGAGCTGGTGGAAGCACTGGCAGCGCGCCGGCGGGTCGCGACGCTGCGGGTCGTGACGCTGCGGGCCAAGCGGGAGGCCAAACTGGCCAAGCTGGAGGCCAAGCTGGCCAAGCTGGCCAAGCTGGCCAAGCTGGAAACGACGCACCTGGCTCGATGGATGCTGGCACGCGTCCAGTCGAGGACCTCGACTCTGGAGCACCTGTTACTCCGAGCGACGCTGGCGTCAGCACCGACAGCGGCACGCCGAAAACTGTCTCGTGCCCCGCGACGCGAGCGAGCTCCGGCGAGACGCGCGCGACGCTGCAGCACGACGGGCGCACGCGCGAATACCTGACATACATTCCGAGCGGCTATGACCCCGCGCGCCCTTGGCCTCTGGTTTTGAACTTCCACGGCGCGACCATGACCGCCCAGCAGCAGCGCGATTTTTCGGGCATGAACGCAGCGGCCGACGCCAAAGGCTTCGTCGTGGTTTATCCGCAGGGCGTCGGCAACTCGTGGAATGCAGGCGTGTGCTGCGGTGAAGCGCAGACCTCGAATGTCGACGACGTCGGGTTCGTGCGCGAGCTGCTCGCTGCGGTACAAGCGAGCGTGTGCATCGACCCGGATCGCGTGTACTCGTCAGGCTTTTCGAACGGCGGGCGCATGACGTATCGGCTCGGCTGCGAGCTCACAGATACGTTTGCCGCGCTCGCATCCGTGGCTGGCACCAAGTCGTTCCCGGACGACCAGAACACCCCTGGCTGCAAGCCTACGAAGCCGATCTCGATGATCGATTTCATGGGCAGCGCGGATCCACGCAGCGCAGCTCAGCCGGGGCAAATCGCGGAGTGGACCGCATTCAACGGCTGCACGGATGCGATGCCGATGGAGACGTATCGACAAGGGCAGCATGTCTGCTCGACGTACTCACAGTGTAGCGACGGGACGAGTGTCACTGCCTGCACCGTCGACGGCGGTGATCACTGCTGGCCGGGAAGTTATCCCTGCCTGCTCGGCAATACGTCGCGGCCCGAAGAGCTGTCTGCCAATGAGTTGATCTGGAAGTTGTTCGAGCGCTCTGTGCGCTGAGCTCAACTGCGGAGCTAGATTATGCTGAGACCCTCAAACTATAAGCTCGTTTCTACGCCAATCATCTTGTGGATGCTCGCTTGCTCGAGCCAGGAGCCCGGCTCGCAGACGCCAGCCGCTGAGGGCAGCGCCGGCACCACGGCGCCGGCTACAACGCCGAGCACCACGACGACCGCAGGCTCGAGTGGCGCGCGCGCCACTTCAGGAACAAGCGGAACGAGCGGGTCCTCCACCACCACCGGTCCTAGCCAAACTGCTGGCGGAAGCGGCGCAGCGCCGTCTTCTACCGCTGGCGCGGCAGGCAGTGGCACGGCGTCCGCTGCAGCGGGGAGCGGCACGAGTGCTGCCGCTGGCAGCGGCAGCGAGGCGGCTGGCTCGGGCGGAAACGCGGAAGCTGCGGCCGGCGCGACGGCTGCTGCTGGCGCGGGTGCCGCTGGCAGCGGCGCTGAAGATCCCACTGCAGCGTGCAAGGCCATGCTCAAAGCACACTGTGGTATGCGCGAGATGGCAGCGTGCAGCTCGGTCGACACCGTCGACATTGGAGACTTGATCAAAGCCACGGAGATCCCGCTCGGACCTTACGGCGCGATCATGGAGCAGAACGTAGGCAAGGGCTTCGAGATCCCGGAGAACTCCGGTGAAGCCGGCTGCCCGATGACTGCCGCGCTGTTCGGCGAGCCTGCGGACGTCACCATGAACGTCGCAGACCTGAAAGATGTCGACCTCAAGCTCTACACGATGTACCGGCCTGCTTGCATGCGCGAGGGTGAGACCTATCCGGTGATCACCTGGGGCAACGGCACGTGCGGTCAGACGGAGGGCTACGGCCCGCTGCTCCGTTACGTCGCATCGCACGGTTACATCGTGGTCGCTGCCAACTCACGCTACACAGGTGGCAACGGCGCGATGACCAAAGCACTCGACTTCGTCGAGACGCTGAACGTCGATGAAAGCAGCGTTTACTACAAGCGGCTCGACCTCGAGAAGATCGGTGCCATGGGTCACTCGCAGGGCGGCATGGCAACGATCACCGCGGCACGCGACGCCCGGATCGACTCGCTCATCATCTGGAATGGCGGCTCCGACGCAGTGAAGCCGTTCCTCGCGGTGAGCGGCGACTACGACATCGGCAATCCAACGGCATCCGGCTTGGGCGGCTCAGTCGAAGGCTCCTCGCAACCGAGCGCGTGGCTATTTTATCACAAGGTGCCACAAACAGGCTCAGTGAGCGGGCACCTAACACTGATGAACGAACCCCAGCGCGTCGTCGAGATGACAGTCGCGTGGTGGGACTATCAGTTGAAAGGCAGCATGACTGCACGCGACTTCTTCGTCGGCGACAGCTGCGGCCTCTGCGGCAAAGACGCCGACTTCGAGTACGGCGTAAACAACCTGCCGTGACTCACAACGCTACGTCGAAGCAGCCTGCTCAACAAACAGGCTGCTTCTGCGTCAGCCTTCGACCTCGTTGTCGTCGCGCAGGTATGTGTAGCCTGTTAGGCCGGTTTCTAGTGCTGCGTAGCAGGCGGCTGCGCTCGATTCGTCGAGGCCGGCTGCTACTACTTTTGTGCGGTAGGCTTGGCGGAGCGCTTGGAGGTCGTAACCTACGTAGTCTAACAGCGCGTCGGTTGTGTCACCGCGCTTGATGTACGAGAACTCGTAGCCGCCATCCGTTGTTAGGCGCACGTTCACTGCGTCGGTGTCGCCGAACAGGTTGTGGATGTCGCCCAGCGTCTCTTGGTAGGCGCCGATCATGAAGATGCCGAGCCAGTATGGCTCACCCGGTCGCATGGTGTGCAGCGGCAAGCTGACATCGATGCCATCTGCATCGACGTACTGATCGATCCGACCATCGGAGTCACATGTCAGATCGGCGAGCACAGCACGCCGCTCGGGGCGCTCGTTCAAGCGCGACAGCGGCATGATCGGGAAGATCTGATCGATCGCCCATACGTCTGGGATCGACTCGAACACCGAGAAGTTCATGAAGTACTTGTCGACGAGCATCTGGTTGAGCTCGTCGAACGCCTGCCGTTGCGCGCGTTCGTCGGGCTTGAGCCGGTCGCGCACCGCGTTGGCGATGGCGTAGAACAAGTCGTCCAAGCGCGCGCGCGCTGGCAAGTCCAGCTGACCGAGCGCGAACAGGGCGTGACCTTCGCTCAGGAAGTGCTGAGCCTCGTGGTACAGCTCGAGCGCGGGCCTGGTATCGAGCTCATTCAAGATCGTACGCAGGTGACGCAGCACCGCAGGGTCGGACGCCATCGGCTGCGAAGTGTCACCGCGCGGCGCGCGCTCCACCTCGCTGACATTCACGACCAGCACCGCGTGGTGCGCTGTCATGGCGCGACCGGCCTCGGTCAGGATGTGCGGCGGCTTGATGTTGTGCTCGCGGCACGCCTCAGCCAATGGCTGCACGATGGTCGAGGCGTACTGCTCGATGCTGTAGTTGATCGAGCACTGGCTGCGCGAGCGCGTGCCTTCATAATCGACGCCCAGGCCACCGCCCACGTCGACGTATTTTAGCTCGACGCCTGCGCGCTGGAGCTCGACCACGTAGCGCGTGGCCTCGCGCATGCCATTCGCGATGTCGCGCACGTTCGAGATCTGCGAGCCCATGTGGAAGTGCAGCAACTTGAGCTTGTCGCGCAGCCCGGCTTGCGAGAGCTGCTCGATCAAGTCGAGCACCTGGCGCGGATTCAGCCCGAATTTGGCCTTGTCGCCGCCCGTATTTTGCCACTTGCCCGCGCCGATGGTCGCGAGCCGGACGCGCACGCCCAGGAGCGGCTCGACCTTCAGCGCACGCGCCTCTTCGATCACGCTGCGCAGCTCGGAGGGCTTCTCGATCACGATGTAGCACTCGAGCCCCAGCTTGCGACCGGTCAGCGCCAAGCGTACGTATTCGCGGTCTTTGTAGCCGTTGCAGATGACCACGCTGCCCGGCCGCGCCAGCGCGAGCACCGCCATCAGCTCCGGCTTCGACCCCGCCTCGAGGCCAAAACCGTGCTCGCCGGCTTGCACGAGCTCGCCCGCGACGCCGCGCTGCTGGTTCACCTTGATCGGATAGATCGCGGTGTAGCCGCCCGCGTAGTCGAGATCCTGCATGCTGCGCGCAAAAGCGCCCTGCAGGCGCGCGAGCCGGTCCGCCAGGATGTCCGAGGAGCGTATGAGGAGAGGCAGCCGCAGGCCGCGCTTACGCGCCGTGGTGGCCAGCTCGCTGAGCGCGAGCGCCGGGCCTCCTGCGCGGGGCCGCATGCAGAGCTGACCGCGCTCGTCGACCAGAAAGTAGCCCTCGCTCCAGTGGGCGATCGAGTACAGCTCGCGCGATGCGTCCAGGGACCATGGCTTGGTTTCGGGGCTTTGCATGCGTCGCTCCTGCTCGAGTGGCTACTGTCAACCTGTGGGGAATGCCGGGGCACACACGGCCTGGGCGCGCGCTGCCTAAAGATCAGCGCAGTCGTACCCGCTCCTTTTCTGGTGATCAAGGTGATCGAGCAGCGCGAGCTCCCCGCGCGCGGCGCGTGTGAGCGAATGTCAGTCGCCGCGAACCGTGGCTTCGCTGGCGCGCTGTGGTAAACATGCGCCTCGGCGGTGGGTCGCAGAGCAAGCTGCGCGCTGAGTTGGCGCGCGCTCCGCACGGAGGACTCTGGAGGATCGCGATGACGACACGAACAGCACCCGCATGGCTCTGTCTGGCTCTCGCCGCTTGCAGCGGCGACCTCGACCCCGCGCAGCTCGAGCGCATCAACGCGGTGGAAGAGGCGCTGCGCAGCCTGAACCAGGAAGTCACCAGCCTGCGCAACACCGCACAGAGCAAGAGCACCGGCGTGATCGAGCTGCCGTTTCGCCTGCAGTGCACCCCGCCGCTCGCGAGCTACGTCTCGATGAGCGACGCGCAAGTCACCTGTCGCTCGCGCAAGCCCTCGCAAGAAGGGCTCTACCCGCAGTGCAACGTGGTGTTCCAGAAGGAAGTGTCGGTCGAGACCAAGGACTACTTCGAGTTCGCGGTGGATGGCACGCCGCAGCTGTACGCCGTCAACAACTACAAAGACGGGCAGCTGGAGATCAACGGCACGCCCGCGTTTCAAGCCACGTTCGAGGCACAACGCATGCCCCTGCCGATGAAGATGGTGGGCGCGCTCTTTCCCTACAAAGACGGGATCTACACGCTGACGTGCTTCGCCACGAGCGCAACGTTCGGCGACTACGAGGACGCTTTCCGCCGGACGATCAGCAGCTTCGAGTTCAAGGTGAAGAACCAGTAACGAGGCTCTGATAGTTGGCTTTCGGCACGGGACACATTCTCCTGAGCAGTGCACACCACTCGACCCGCGAGAGGATGTTATAACACTGTCCTCCCGAGCAAGATGTGCTACAGGTGCCGCAAAGTACGTCGAATCAATAGCTGCGTAAGCGCTGCGCCAACAGTGCAGTAGCCTCCGACTGGTCGATGTCGCACAGCAGCAAGCCAGCCTGCCCGTACGGTTGATGGCAAAGCAATGTGCCGTCAGGCCGGATGACTGCAGAGGTGGTCGGGGAGCCGGCGCTCGCGCAGTTGACGGCTGCGAAGAAGCAGTTGTTCTCGGCAGCGCGGCACAGGAACGACTTCTCGTGGAATGAGTTGCGCGGATCAGCGAATTCCGTGGGCTGAAAGGCACCTGGCTCGGCTTCGTCATAGTGCGGATGAAACACCACTTGGGCGCCACGGCGAGCGGCCCAGCGCGTTGCCTCGGGATAGCGAAAGCCTTCGTGGCAGATCACGATGCCGAAGCGCAGGCCGTCGATCTCGAAGACTTGGCGCTCGCTGCCAGGCTCGTAGCGTGCGTCCTCGCTGGGATCGAGCTGAACCTTGTCTTGGAAGCCAGCGGCGCTGCCATCGGGCTGCACGACCAGCACAGTCAAACGCGGCTTCTGCGAGACGTAGCGCTCGGTCCCGAGCAACACGGCGATCTTGTTCTGGCCTGCAGCCCGCGCGACGCGCTCGTGCGCTTGCTGAAGAAAACTATCGCTCACGTCCTTCGGGCGGCGGGCACCCCACGGATAACCAGGGACGTAAGCTTCTGGGAAGCACACGATCTGCGCGCCTGCACCGGCCGCTTGTGCGATGGCTGCGAGCGCGCGTTTCAGCGCGTCTTCGGGCGACTCAGGGATCTCGATGTTGGCGAGTGCGATGCGAATGTCTGTCATGGACAACCCTGCTCTGTTTTGCACCTATATGTAACACCATCTAGAAGTGACCTAGTGCACTGACTCGCGCGCTGAATCTAATATACTCGCCGCCATGCCACGAACCCGCGGTCTACTCGCGTTCGCTGCTGTTTGCTTGTGTCTAGCGCAGCTGCTCGGCTGCAAGATCCAGCCGCTTGCCAATCACTACTCCTGCAAGAACGGAGAAGCGTGCCCAACGGGACAGTCATGCGGTGACGATGACATCTGCCGTCCGACGCAGTGCACATCAGCAGCTGACTGTCCGAGCGAATATGAATGCATCGAGTCGATGTGTGTATCGAAGGGGATCGTTATTCGGCCGGATGGTGGAGACGGCAACGACAGCGGCGTGGACTCAGGCCCAGAGCCACCACAAGCGTGTGAAGCTGACATGCGACGCTGCGCCGGCAACGTGCCCGAGCGATGCGAGGATGGCGCGTGGAAACAGCAGGATCCATGCGGCGGCGCAACCCCCGCATGCACCAACGGCGAATGCGCGAAGCTAAGACTCCACGGCAGCATCGTGACGCTCACAGACTCTCCAGCTGAGTCTGGCAAGGTGCGGCTCGTCGAACAGGGATTGGAGTACACGCAACCTAGCTGCGGCATGGTGCAAGGCAAGCGCGTCTGCTTATCAGGCGGAATCGTCCCATAGGAGATCGACGCCGTGCTCCATCGTCAACGGCTTGGGAGAACTGTCCGACGTGGGGCCTGTATGGTGGATCTGTCGCAGGTCGCACCTTGAGCGTCATTGGCGTCTATCGCTGACGACGCATCGCGCAGCGGGCCCGAAAGCGCGTGCTAGGCTGCGCCGATGGCGCACGCCCTCCCCGGCTTCGTCGAAGCACTCGGACACGGCATCTACTGCATCGACTCGGGCTTCCAACGCGCGGGCTTCGATGCGGTGTACCTGATCACGCATGCGGGACGCGCAGCGTTCGTCGACACGGCCACCAACTTCGCCGTCCCACGCATGCTGGAGACACTCGACGCGCTGTCTGTCCCGCGCGACAACGTAGATTGGGTCATCCCCACGCACGTGCACTTGGATCACGCAGGCGGCACAGGCACGCTGATCACCGCGCTGCCAAACGCACGTGTGCTCGTGCATCCACGCGGCGCACGCCACTTGATCGACCCGAGCAAGCTTTACCAAGGCGCGCTTGCAGTGTACGGGCCCGCGATCATGGCGCGCGACTACGGCGAGCTCGAGCCGGTTCCCGAAACGCGTGTGGTCACAACCCATGATGGTTATGTCCTCGACTTCGCCGGCCGCAAGCTGACGTTCCTCGACACGCCAGGTCACGCGCGCCATCACCATTGCATCTGGGACGAAACCTCACGCGGCATCTTCACCGGTGACACGTTTGGCCTCAGCTATCGCGAGCTCGCTACGCACAACGGACCATGGACGCTCATCACATCCACACCCGTGCAGTTCGAGCCGGACGCGCTGCGCGAGTCGATCACACGGTTGCTCGCGCTCGCTCCCAGCTGCATGTACCTCACGCACTTCGGCCGGGTCGAGCAGAGCCGCGCGCTGGTCGCGCAGCAGCTCGGGCTGCTCGATCGCATGGTCGAGCTCGGACACGCGCTGCGCACCGCACCGGAGCGTCATCAGGCGCTCAAGCGCGGGCTCAGAGAGCTGTACGAAACTGAGCTGCGCGCACACGGCAGTCAGCTCTCGTCCGAAGCGATTCACACGCTGCTCGAGCAGGACATCGAGCTGAATGCACAAGGCATGGGCGTGTGGCTCGATCGTGAAGCAGTTTCAGCCAAGTAGGCTTGCGGCTGTCAGCGGCGGTCGCAGCTGTCCAGAGTGCCCAGAGGCCCGTTTATTCCAGTCTTCTCGGGCCCAATTCGGAAACGGCAACCCCCTTGCGCGCAGCCCCCATCGATCAGAGGATGCTGCGCGCTAATGGGTCGCCTCTGCATACGTTGTTCGGCGAAGCTCCCGGAGCGCGCGCGCTTCTGCCCGGAGTGCGCCTTCGAGCAGGCGCTAGGAGCCGTCGCGCTGAGCCCAACCATGCCGAGCATCCCCGCGCCGGCGCCTGCGACTCCAGCGGGTGCTGGGCGCCGTGCAAACGCAGAGTCACCCGCGATGCTGCATGGCGCACCAGTTTCGGTGAGTCATCTGCTGCCACCGGGCACGTTGATCAGCGGCGTCTACGCCATCGATGCGTTGATCGGCACGGGCGGCATGGGCGCGGTGTATCGCGCGCACGATCGCGCGCGCGAGCGAGAGGTCGCGCTCAAGATCATCCACCCGAACCTCGCGAGCGACGCCGAGATCCGCAGGCGCTTCGCGCGCGAGGCACGCTTGATGCGCTCGCTCGTGCATCCCAATGTCGTGTCGGTCTACGACTTCATCCAGGACGAACGCTTCCTCGCGATCGTGATGGAAAACGTCGAAGGCCCCACGCTCGCGCAAGAGATCAGGCGCTGGAACGGGCAGATGCCCTACGCGCACATCCGCACGATCATGAGCGCGATGCTGCATGCCATCGCCGAAGCGCATCGCAACGGCATCGTGCATCGCGACATCAAGCCGGACAATGTGCTCTTGCGCATGGATCGCAAGGAGCCCGTGCCGAAGGTGGTCGACTTTGGTGTGGCGAAGATCTTGGAAGGCACAGTGTACACAGTGACGGGCGCGATGCTCGGCACGTGTCGCTACATGGCGCCCGAGCAAGTCGAGTCGCCCGATCTGCTGAGTTATCCCGCGGATGTGTATTCGCTCGGCGTGACACTGTTCGAGATGATCACCGGCCGCTGTCCGTTCGAGCACGACTCGCACTTCGCGCTGATGATGGCGCACGTGCGCGATCAAGCGCCCTCGCCTGCAAGTTATCGCGCAGATGTACCGCGCGGCTTGTGCGAGCTGATCGCGCAAGCGATGTCGAAGCGCCCCGACCAGCGCCCTCGCGACTGCAGTGAGTTCTTCGACAAGCTGCACGCAGCGCTCGCACACGTCGATGCACAACCGACCGAGGCCGTGGACACCCCGAGCACATTGCGTGACGCTGATGGCGGCGAGCTCGTGCTGGTCCCCGGCGGCTTCTTCGGCATGGGCCAAGAGCGGCGCAAGGTGTACGTAGACCCGTACTACATCGACCGCTTGCCTGTAACGAATCGTCAGTTCGCGAAGTTCTTGGACGTCACGGGCTATCGCCCATCGCACAACGACTTCTTTGGGCACTTTGCCGACGCGCGCCCACCCGAGCAGCTGATGCAGCATCCGGCAGTGCACGTCTCCTGGTACGACGCGTACGCGTACGCACAGTGGGCTGGCAAGAGCTTACCGAGCGAAGCGCAGTGGGAGAAAGCCGCGCGCGGCACCGACGGGCGCAAGTATCCGTGGGGTAAGATCGCACCCGACGCGACACGCGCGAACTACGGCTTGATGCGGCGCGGCACGGTGCGTGTGGGCAGTCACCCCGCAGGCGCATCGCCGTACGGCGTGCAGGACATGGCCGGCAACGTTTGGGAGTGGTGCTTGGACGGCGATTCAGCGGACTTCTACGCACACGGGCCGAGCCACAACCCCTGCAACCACGTCACCGGCAAAGAACGCCGCGTAGTGCGCGGGGGCGCATTCCTCTACGACGCCCATTCAGTGCGGACGTTCTCGCGCAGCAGCTTCGAGCCCGCTGTGCGCTCGCAAGCGATCGGCTTTCGCTGCATTCGCCGCGTGTGACCACGCAGCCTTGAGCTAGCTAGCCTACATGTCGAGAGCCTGCGAAGGCCAGCCCTCGGAGCCATGCGCCTCGCACTCGTCGCATACTTTTGCTGCGCGTAGGCTGCGAGTAAACTTGTCGTCAGCCCCTTGGATCAAGCCTTACGACCAGCGAAGCACACAGCCGACATCAACAACCGAGCGCAGACGTGAACAGCGTGCTCTTGCGTGCGAGCCCGATAGCGATCGCGATCAGCTCGGCGGCTGATGATCTGATCATAGAGGTCAACGCTGCATTCGAGCGCCTGTTCGGCGTCGAAAATGCTGCCGTGGTCGGTCAAAGCTTGCCGGCGATATTCGGCGAGACGAGCAAGCTGGCGCAGGTTCCAGCGCTCGTCCGCGACCAGGCTCAAGGCTCGGTGCGCGACTTCGAGGGCGTGGCTTACACAAAATCCGGGGCAGCGCTGACGCTCTCGCTGTGCGCGGAGCGCTATCAACTGCAAGACCGTTCGTGCATCGTCACCTTCATCGAGAACCTCACCGGGCCGCGCGCGCACGAAGCCGCGCTACTCGAAGCCGAAGACAAGTTCGCCAAAGTGTTCCGCTTGGCGCCGTTCAGCATCTCGATCGCAGATCTAGAGCGAGACCGCTACGTAGACATCAACGATGGCTTCGAGCGCTTGTTCGGTGTACGACGCGAGCAAGTCGTGGGTCGTCCGGTAGGCGATGTGTCGCTGTGGGCGTACGAAAAAGAGCGCCTGCAATACGTGGACACGCTGCGCCGCGACGGTGCTGTGCGCGGCATGTTGATCCACGGGCGCCGCAGCGATGGCGTGATCTTGGTCGGTGAAGCTTCGGGCCTGGTGGTCAAGCTCGGTGGCAAGCGTTGCCTCATCACCTTTGCGCGCGATCTGACAGAACAGCTCAAAGCGCAGCAGGCCGCGAGGGACAGCGAAACGCAGCTGCGAGAGGCGCAGAAACTAGAGGCGCTTGGCGTGCTGGCTGGCGGCATCGCACACGACTTCAACAACATCCTCGGCGCGATCATGGCCTTCACCGAGTTGATCCAGCTCGATCTGGACGACCCAGAGTCGCTGCAGAGCAACCTCTCGATGTTGCGACAAGCCAACGAACGCGCCAAGGAGCTTGTGCAGCAGATCCTGCTGTTCAGCCGGCGCAAGAAGCACGAACGCAAACCTGTGCAGATCGGAGCAGCCGTCCGTGAAGCGCTGCGCCTGTTGCGCTCCACCCTGCCGCCGACAATCGAGGTGCGCGATGAGATCGACGCCGAAGCGCCGACCATTCTCGCGGACCCTTCGCAGATCCATCAGGTCGTGATGAACCTCGCGACCAACGCGGTGCACGCGATGACGGATCAGAAGGGTCGCTTGACGGTGCGGCTCAGAGCGGCGGATGTCAGCGAAGCCACTGCGAAGCAACACCCCGGGCTTCGGCCTGGACCCAACGTGATGCTCAGCGTCGGCGACACCGGCAGCGGCATGGACGCCGAGACCGTGGCGCGCATCTTCGAGCCGTTCTTCACTACCAAGCGCGCTGGCGAGGGCACTGGCCTCGGCTTGGCCGTGGTGCAAGGCATTGCGACCGAGCACGAAGCCGCGATCGTCGTACGCAGCGAGATCTCCGTAGGCACGACATTCGAGCTTTATTTTCCGGAGCATCCCGCCGAGCTCAGCGAGATCAAACCAACCGCGATGTCGCTCACGCGTGGTCGGGGAGAGAGCGTGCTGGTGATCGACGACGAGCCGGCGCTGCGCTACGCGGTCGCGCGTTTGCTCGAACGCCTCGGCTACGTCCCGACCACCTGCGCGGGCGCCGACGATGCACTGGAGCGACTCGCGCATGAGCGCGGTGCGTTCGATCTCATTCTCACGGATCTTACGATGCCCAAGATGAACGGCGTGGAGCTGGCGCAGCGGATCCTCGTGAGCAATCCGACCGCGCGCATCGTGCTTATGACGGGCTACAGCGCGACCTGGAATGTCGAGACGCTGCGCGACGCCGGCATCTGTGACCTGCTGAGTAAACCGATCTCGACGCTCGAGCTCTCGCGCACGCTGCGGGCCGCGCTCGACGAGCCCCATTCGAGCCTGGCCCCGCTCGGTATCCGCTCACGCAGAGCGCCGCCGTAGGTTACCGGCGCAGCTCGACTGCAACGATCAAGGCGACGCGCGCTGCGCCGCCGTCGTTGACTACGCCATGCGGACGGCGCTGATCGTAGATGTGTAGGCTGCCATTGTGCTGCGCGTGCCGCTCACCGTCTATCTCGAGATATGCACCGACGCCGCCGGAGAGGCACAAGCTTGCAGCCGTCAGCGCCATGCGATGCGAATGCGTGCGGATCGCGCGACCCGGCGCGACGATCGACAGGTAATAGGCATGCAGGCGCGGCACCTCTTCGATGATGCGACAAAGGTCGGGCGCTTTGCTGCGCGCGAGGGCAATTGTCTCCGCCGAGAAGCGCCCGCGGTCTTCCGGCTTGACGCGAAACGGCAGGACTCGCCAGGCCCCCGAGGTCGCTCGCTCATCCACGATTTCGCGAGCCGCATACAGGATCGGCGCGACCTCATCGCGCAGCGGGATCCAAATGCGCGACAGCACCTGCAGCTCCGGATACATCTCGGGTTTCTCCAGCATCGTCGCTCGCTCTGTCAGTTTGACACAGCGAGAATGTCTAGTGTTGTGTCCCTGTCACACTAACAGGATGTAGGCGGCGCGCTTACTGATGATGCAAGGCAGGCACTGAGCGTTGTAGGGTTTCAGGTCAGTGTCTCCAGCGATCGAAGCAACTGAGCGTGATCTCCAGAAGTTCGCGATCAACACCACTCGGTGCGACCGCGCGCTTCGGGGAGGGCGATGCGCAGTGCCTGACGGCTGGCGCTGGCATCCTGCATTCCGAAATGTTCCCGCTGCGGCGACCGGACGCGCCCAATCCACTCGAGCGCTTTCAGAGCTGGCTCAACCTACCGAGTGCCGACCAGCTCGCACCTCCGCACTTTGCGATGCTCTGGCACGAGCAGATCCCCGTGCTCGAGCGAGACGGAGCTCGTTGTCCGTGATTTTCGGTGCTTGTGCGGCTGGCAGAACTCGCCAGACTGAGCGCTCAGCACATGACAACTCTGCTTCGTAGTGCTCACTTCGTGGTGCGGCATCATCTCGCTTCTTGCTACGTGCACCTGATGCGAACCGAGGAGCCGTTTCTCCGCCACGATGTAGCGGCTCGCGCGTTGGGGGCGTGCGAGCTGGCGCTGAAGGGCGTGGACCGCAGCACGACCGGTATTTTGCTCGATTTTAGGCGCGCGCCCATGTCGACCGACCCTGAGCTGGATAAGGCGCTCGCGGTACGCGGTGACGCGTTGATCATTCCGTTCGCGCGCAGCGCGATTCTGGTCGCGACACATGTCGGCGTCATGCAAGCCGATCGAATCAGTCGCACCTACTCGCAGACCGGTACCCAGATATTTCACGACGAAGCTGTGGCACTTCGCCACGTGGCCGGCGCATGAGTTCTTGTCCGGAGTTTCGCGGACAGCGGCCAGCCACTACCCGTCTTTGAGCCAGCCCTGCTCGAGCGCAAAGCGCACGATGTCAGCGCGACTGCCGAGATCACGCTTCTCCATCCCGCGCTTTTTGTAGGTCTCGATCGTCCGCGGGCTCAGGTCCAGCGAAGAGGCCATCTCTTTCATCGAATGCCCGAGCGCGATCATCCGAAGCACATCGGCTTCGCGCTCGCTCAACGCCGGCTGAGACGGCTTCAGCGAAGCGGGTGTCTGCGGCGTGTGTTGATCGTGGCCAACCGTGGTGTCGAGGTACAGGTGGCCCGCGGCCACGGCGTGAATCGCCCGCACGAGGTCCGAGGCGGCGGCGCGTTTGAGCAAGTAGCCCGATGCTCCAGCCTTGAGCAGCTGCTGCACGTACTCGCCGTTTTCGTGCGCGGTCAGCGCCAACACGCGCACCGCTGGACAGGCCCGGCGAATCTGCTCGGTGGCATCCGCGCCGCCGAGTCGCGGCATGGAGATGTCCATGACGACCACGTCGGGCTGCAGCTCAGCGACACGTGTCAGCGCGACGTCGCCGTCCGCGGCTTCGCCTACCACACACAGATCCGGCTGCACTTCGATCAGAGCGCGCAGCCCATCTCGTAAGATCGTGTGATCATCGACGATGAACACGCGGATCTTCGTCATGGCGCATCTTCCTGTGCGACCGGCACGCGCGCGATCACGGTGACTCCTCCGGCTGGACCCGATTCGATCTCCAGCGTCCCGCCCACCAGCGTGACGCGCTCAGTCATGCCGACGAGCCCGAGTCGGTTCGGTGTGGGTGCGCTGACATCGAAGCCGACGCCGTCGTCCTCGATCACCGCGATCGCGTGGCCCGCGTGCCGCTCGACCACGACACTCACGCGTCTCGCCTGCGCGTGCCGTGCCACGTTGGTCAATGCCTCTTGCACAACCCGATACAACACGGTCTCCACGTCAGCAGGCAAACGCTCGCGTTGCAGCCAGCTCGCTTGCAGATCGACGGCCAAGCCGAAGCGCCGCGACCATGTGCTCGTCAGCTGTCGCAGCGCTGCGTGTAAGCCAAACTCGTCGAGCGCTGCTGGGCGCAGCCGCGTAGCCAAGTCGTGCACGTCGCGGCCTAGATCCTCGGCGAGGCGCAGCGCGTCCGACAAGCGAGCCGCCGCGCGCTCTGGAAGCGTCTCTGCGTCGCATGCAGCCTTGATCGCGAGCATCAGCGCGCTCACCGATTGACCCACCTGATCGTGCAGATCACGCGCTGTTCGACGCTGTTCGTCTTCGCGCGCAGTCGCGAGCCGCCGCAGCAAGTCGGCGCGCAGTGCTTCATCGCGCCTGCGGACCTCGATCTCCGCAGCCAGGGCCGCATTCGAACGGGCTAGCTCCGCCGTGCGTTGCTCGATGCGGGTCTCGAGCTCGGCGCGCGCCTCTTCGAGCAGCGCCCTACCCGCCTCGGCCTCGTCGACGAGCGCTTGGATACGCTCGCGCTGCTGCACCAGATTCGTCACCTCCATGCCGGAGGTCACAACACCATTGATCACGCCATCGCGATCGCGAAGGGGTGCGAGAAACGAGGTGAAGTAGCCCTCGTACATCACGCCGTTGTTCTCGCGGTCGTAGACGACGCGCCGCTCGGGCAGCACCATCTCCTCCCCGGTTTGTTGGATCTTGCGCAGGATGTCTATGAAGCCATTGCTCGTCACGTAGGGAAAGACGTCCGCCATCGCACGCCCAACCACGGAGCGCTGGCCGATCAACGCCTCGTAGGCTGGGTTGACGAGCTCGAACACAGGGTCGTAGCCGCGCGTCACAGCGACGGCCGAAGGGATCGCGGCCACGATACCGCGCAGCTCCTCGCGCGCATTCTCTGCGGCTTGCAACGCCTGCTCGGCTTCGTCGCGCGCGCGCCGCTCAGCCACCAACATGTCTCGTTGATCTTGGATATCCTCGACGAACAGCGACAGTCCACCCTCGGAGATCGGGTACGCGCGCCATTGCGTCCAGCGTCCGCTGAGCAACGACTCCGACTCCCACACCAGCAGCTGTCGGCTGCGCATAGCCAGCTCGACCTTCGCAGCGTTCTCGTGCGCCCGAAACTCAGGAAACACCTGCCAACATTGGCGCCCCAGGAGTTGCTCGCGCGCGCGTCCAAGAAAGCGCTCAGCGGCGGCATTGACGAAGCTGTAGCGCCAGTCGCTATCGAACGCGAACACCGCGGCCGTCACGCTTTCCAGCAGAACGGCCGCGAGCGCAGGCTTATGGGAGACCGTGCTCGCTTCGCCTGCAGTCCCGAGATCCGTGCCAGCCACCTAGCATCTCCCTTGCTGACGCTCGCGTTCGCCGCGCGACCTGACACTACGCTACATATGTCAGAAATTCATGCATCTGACGTCAGGAGACCGGGAAAACAGTGACAGCTGACCGTGATTCGACGGACGCGAGAATCGCAAAATCTGCGGGTTTCACACAAGCGCCTCACAGCGCCGTGGCGCTGCGACGCTTGACCAAGCTGGCCGGTGTCTCCTACGTTTTTACAGTAAGGCCCAGCGCGGCGACTCCCCCCCTGAGCACGCGTGCAAGCTTTACCGGGCAGGCCTTCTCACGTCTTCGCTTTCGTGGGGCGGCTTGTCCGTCTTCGATTCCTCAAACAGTCACCTGTGACAGCCAGTTGAGTCACAAGGCCACGTTTGATTCCACGCCATGTGGGCATCAGCTAACACCGGGCGTGGTCTGCGCGAAAATTCGGCGCGCTACACCACGGCGGCTGCGGCGCACAGGCAGCCGCCGTTGGCGTGTAGTAACTAGCGTTGGATGCGACCCTCCACGCTGAGCTCGAGCGGCTGCGGAAGCGTACTGATGTGCGCGATGAGAGCGTCCAAGTCGAGTGGCCCTCCGAGCTGGTCGGTGCTGAGCGTAAATACAGAGAAGTTGTCACCGCCAGCCGCGATGAAGCTATTGGCAGCAACATCGTAGCGCTCAGTGAGCGAGATCGGGTCGCCGTTGGCAGCGCGCACCTCGGTCACGCGTTGACCGCCCTCGGGGACGCTCGCGTCCCAGGTGTAACTGAGACCAGAAACCTGCATAATGCGGCCGCCACCCGGCTGCGGCGCTCCCCACTGTTGGTTCAGCAAGTCATAGATCTGCTGCCCAGTCAGCGAAAGCTTGACGACGCTGTTGCCGAAGGGCTGCACGGTAAACAGCGTGCCCCATGTGAGCGTGCCTGCTGGCAAGTCGGCGCGGATGCCGCCTGGATTCATGAACGCGAAGTCTGCAGCGACGGCAGTGCGCTGGGCGTCCGCGATCAAGTTGCCAAGAGTCGACTCGCCAGCATCGTTCGGCGTGCGTGTGATCGCGGCGGCTGTCTCTCCGACGACGACGCTGACCAGCGGTGCGACTTTGGCGTCGGCCGCTTCAACCAACGCTGTGATGGCTGGATCGGGAGTGAGCCCCGGACCTTCATCACCCCAGGTCGTGATGACCTGCGCCGTCTTCGCAACAACGTCGTTCGTCTCGCTGTCGACGACGAGGTCGATGTCGGAGAAGGCGGTGCTCGCTGAAAACGCTTGAGTGACAAGAATATTGTTCACGAGCGCATTGGTGAAGCCATGGGTATGCCCTGAGATCACCACATCGATGTCGTCATGCAAGCGCTCGATGATGTCGAGCAGCGCGCCGCTGGGAGCTTCAGCGTCGGCGCTGGTCGAGCCTTCGTAGCTCGCTTGGGTGAGCCCTTGATGGATGGTCACAATGAACGTGTGGATGCCCTGTTCTTGCAGCTCCGGCACGTAGCGGTTGATCGCGTCCGCTTCGTCCAGAAAGCTGAGCCCGGCCACGCCGCTCGGCGTGACGACCGACGGCGTTTCTTTCAGCACGGCACCGAGCACCGCAACGGGTACACCTGCTAGCTTCTGGATCACATAGGGCGGCAAGATCGGCTCGCCCGTGTTGGTATCCACGACGTTGGCAGACACGTACGGCACGCGTGAGCCACGCCAGGTCTCATCCAAGAACGGACCACTCGCGTGATCACCGCCGTCGAGCAGACGCAGCAGCTCCTCCTTGCCCTCATCAAACTCGTGATTGCCGAGGGTTCCAACGACATTGCATTTCGAGGTACTAGCTCGCTTGTACTTGCAGTGTTCATTCGCAAGCGTGTTCAGGAAGCTGATGGCCGGCTCGTCCTGAAGCAACGCTGAGCTTGGCGGCGATGCTCCCACGTAGTCGCCCGCGTGCACGATCAGCGTGTTGGCTTCCAGCCCGCGCGACGCATCTGTGAGGTAGGAGGCGAGCACCGCTGCGCCTCCCACGGGTCGGTCCGACAGCGTGCGTGGCGCGAGCTGCCCGTGAAAATCGTTGAAGCCCAAGAGCTGCAGCGAGACCTGGCGATCGCGCGGTACGTTCCCACCTCCGCGCTTCCAGCGCACGGCTCGACGGCGCGCGTGCTCGCGCAGCGATGCCGAGTCGTGGTCGTCATGACCTTGGCACGTGTCGGCGACAAGCGCCGCTCTGAGCTGCGCTACTTGGCCCGCGTTATTGGTGGTAGCGTCCGCACAACCCGTCGCGGCGAGCCCCAAGCTGAGCAAGCCAGTCCCTATCCGCGTGGTATCGATCCACTTCATCGGCAGCCTCCTTGATGGAGTCGAGCGTGAAGCAGCCGGGCGTGGGCAGTGTGACGAGGCGAAGACGTTTGCGCTTCAAGTCGGACGTCAGAAGCGCGCTTGCGTGAAGCAGCGCGCTCGAGCCATCGTGCGCGCATGGCCAATCGCGATGTAGAAGTCGTTCGCAGTCGATCGAGGTTCGTAGCGACGCTGCGGCGCGTTGCCGATGCGATCGAGCAACAGGAACCGGTACGCATTCAAGTAGCTGGCAAGCGGATCGTCATACCCGCGAGCGCGAAGCTCTCGATCGAGCATGAAGTGGAAGGCCGCGCTGCGGAGCTGGAGCTGCAGCTGAAGTGGACGCCGCCAGCTGCAAGCGAGCCGGCTCGCGCGACCAAAGCCAAGAAACGCAAAGCAGCCAAGAAGTAGTCGGGTCCGATCCGTTGGTTCACAGACCGGACCCGCAGCCGTGCGCTATGGCGTTTCCACCATGCGGCAATAGTCGAGACATTTGACGCCATCGCCGAAGCAATCGCCCGCGTTGGCGGTGACACCGATCTGATGGCAGCCCTGCACCGGACCTGTGCCTGTGGAGGGGCAATCGACCAGCACCTGCTGACAGAGCGGTGCGCCGCAGGTCTGACGACAATCCGCGATCCGTGCTTGGCACGCGCTGACATCGCCCGCCTGCCCGAGGCCGAGACATGACGTCACATCCTCACTCGGGTCGGTGACTGCGGCGCACGCAGTTGCGATCTGCTCGCAATCGCCGCGCTCGTCACTGCCGCTCGGAGCGCCAGCGTCGGTGCTGGTCTCGGGCTCGCCCTCAGCTTCCTCTTCCTCAGATTCCTCTTCCTCAGATTCACCAGGTTCCCCCGCCGCACCTTCAGACTCAGAACCTGCTTCTCCTTCAGCACGGTTTCCACCCGCGCCGCCGCTCTCGGCTTCGTCGCGAGACTCAGAGCCCGCTTCGGCGCGTGTGCCGCCTTTGCCACCCGCGCCACCCGCGCCACCCGCGCCACCCGCGCCACCCGCAGCTTCAGGCTCGGACGCTGCGGGCGTTCCGCCTGCGCCTGCGCGTGTTGGTTGACCCGCTGTGCTCGCCCTGCCACCGGTCGCGCGGGCAGCCGCGCCACCTGCTCCGCCTGCACCAGCTCGGCTCGAGCTTGAACGCGTGGACTTGCCTTCGCCGCCGCTGCCACCGCTCGCGCGCTCATCCGACGACTCAGCCTCGGCATCCTTCGAGTCTGCAGAAGCGTCGGCTTCGCTCGACTCGGTTGCTGCGTCAGCGCTCTCGGCGCCTGCATCGAAGCTATCGGCGGCATCTTGCGCGCGGTCTACCCGTTGTGAAGGGGTCACGCTCGGGCTCCCGTCATCTCGGGCACAGGCACTACCGAGCAGCAACACAGCGCACACAGACGCAACCGTGCTGTATTTGAAGCTAGACATGTTGGTCCTCATGCGGGCGCACCCTCGCACAAGTCGTCCCGTCAGATCTATATTCAAGCTCGCTACACTCCAACATGCGCAACATTGCGCAGCGAATGGCGGCAGCTCCTGTGTGACGCCAGTGTGTCGTACTCATCAGGACTGGCCATTCTAACTGTAAGATCGCTCTACAGACCAGCGCGCGCAGCTCCAAGCTGCGAGAACAGAAACGCATACTCATCGGCAAGCTCAGCAGCCTCGATAGACTGGGTCGAGCCCCAGCCGTGGCCCGCTTCGTAGTCCACACGCAGCAGCACCGGCTTGCCACTCGAGCTCACGGCTTGCAGCCGCGCAGTCATCTTGGCGGCTTGCCACGGCGAAACGCGCGGGTCGGTGATGCCCGTAGTCAGCAGCACTGCCGGATAGTCCGCTCGTGGCTGCACTTGCTGATATGCGTCGACTGCGAGCAACATGCGAAAGCCTGCTTCGGTCTGCACCGAGCCGAGCTCCGGCGTGTTCAAGGGACCGATAGGAATCTGCTCGAAACGCAGTGCATTCGTCATCCCGACGCGGATCACCACCGCGCCGAAGCCGGTAGGCCGGCGCACCAGCGCGTTGCCAGCGACAATGCCGCCTGCGCTCATCCCTTCGAGCGCGAGCTGCGCTGGAGAAGTCACGTGTTCTGCGACAAGTTGGTCTGCGCACGCGAGCACGTCGCTGATCGTATTCGGCTTCTTGTCGAGCATGCCCGCGGCGTGCCAGCCCTCCCCGAGCTCGCCGCCGCCGCGCGCGTGGCAGACGGCGTACACGCCGCCGCGCTCCAGCCACGCCAGCCGCATCGGCTCGAACCTCGGCTCCAACGTCGAACCGTATGCACCATAGGCATACAGCAACGTCGGGTGCGTTTGATCTTTCGGTAGATCGCGGCGTGCGATGATCGAGAGCGGTACGGCAGTGCCGTCCGGCGCGCGAGCCTTCAGCTCGCGCGCGCTCACATCACTGAAGCTCACAGCGGCGTCCGGGATCGCACGCGTATCGAGCAGCTCGCCGCGCGCTGGATCAAAACGGTACAAGCGAGGTGCCAGTGTCCACGATGTCAGCTCGAGCAGCACGCCCGGGTGCTCGACCGTCGCGCTCATCTGCCGAATCGTGCCCGCGACAGGCAGCGGCACGTCTTCCGGCTTGGCCGGAGCTTTTCCATGCGCAATGCGCTGGATCCGGCCGAGCCCGTCGTCGAGCAGCTGGACGTACAAGGCATCTTGCGCGGAGGCCACCCAGCGGATCACAGCGTTGCTCTCGGGCAAGAGCAGCTCTGCACGCGCGAGGTTGGACGGCTCACGCAAGCTCAGCTCGAGCCGAAGCAGCTTGCGGCGCGGCGCGTCCTTTTGGCTCACCAGATAGAGCGTGTCCTTGTGCACCTCGAAGTCGCTGATGCCGTCGTCTTGGTCCAGGAGCTTTCGCCAAGGCGTGCGCGAGCCGGCGAGCTGATCACGACGTGCTGCATACAATGTCATCGTCGACCGCACGCCCTCGGCGAACAGCGCGAACATGTACGCGCTGTTGCTCGGCGCGACCACGACACAGTCTGCTTCTGCCGGCACGTCGACCTCTGGCGCGACACCGTACCCGAACACTGTCACGTCCTGCTCGATCGGCGTGCCGAGCTTGTGCAGATACACAGGTGCTTTGATGAAACGCTCGGACTCGGGAGCGTCACTCGGCAGCGCACGCAAGCGTGTGTAAAAGAAGCTCCCACTGTCGGGCAGCCAACGCGGAAATGCCCAACGCGCGCGGTCGATCTGTTCCGGCAGCTCGCGGCCCGTCGCAGTCTCCACAATGTGAATGACAGCCATCTCCGAGCCATTGGGAGACAACCCGAATGCTACGTGGCTGCCGTCTGGCGAAGCCTCGAAGTAATCGATCGCGTACTTACTTGCGCCCGAGCTGCGTTGCCCGGGGTCGACGAGGCAGCGCTCGGCAGCGCCATCCAGCTCGCGCACGTAGAGCTTGTGCACTTCTTCGCCAGGATTCAGCTTCAGATAGAACAGCGAGGACCCGCGCCGCTCCGCGGACATGACCTGCACCCCACCATGCGCGAGCGCCTGGACGCGCTCCCGCAGTGCAGCTCGTAGCGGCAACGCCGCGAGCGCGCGACTCGTGTGCTCAGCCTGACCTTTCATCCACGCGTCCAGCTCAGGCGAGCTCGACTCCATCCAACGATAGGGGTCCACAATCGCCGTGCCGAAGTAGGTATCGGTGACAGGCCGTATCGGCGCGACCGGCGGCCGCGAGTCTTGAACCGACACTGCATGCGCCGGCTCGACACGCGCTCCGTGCGAGCACGCACACACAGCCATCAGCATCCCGAAACAAGCGGCTAGCTCTCGTCGCATAACGTGTGAGACTACACCTTCTAGGCGCTTACACAACGGTAACACTTATGTAGTCTAACCAGCACACTCAGATAGCGGCCCCGGGTGATGCGCACATGTCCCACGACACACAGTCTTGGCTTGGAACGAAGTGAGCAGTTACCATCGAAGGCTCCACGCGAACGAGCTGTAGAGGCATCTGGTGGCTCAACGGATTGCGATGCCGCGTCGTGCGTTCTCCTGGGCTGTCGCAGTCATCGTGCTCTGCGTGCTCTTCGCGATCGTGGCGATCGCTGTCTATCAAGGCGAGCTGCGCGATCGCCGCAATCTCAGCGACCAATTTCGACTGCGCGCGGAGATCGCGGGAGCGTTTCTACAGACGTACGTCAAGGAGCTCTTGGCGCGCGAGCGCGGTATGGCGGAACGACAGCTCGCGGATCCGCAGCTCTCAGAGTCGGCGTTCCATGCAGTGATCAGTGCGGCTGGGTTCGAGGCAGCGGTGTTGCTCGACTCGTCCGGCAAGCTGATTCATGTCTACCCGTCGTCTCCTGCGCTGCGTGGCTCTGATCTGACTTCCGAGTATGCGCATCTGCGCGGCGCGTTGACGGAGGGGATGGCGGTGTCGAATATCGTCTCCTCCGCGGCGCAGAGCGTCCCCGTCGTCGCCTTTGCCACGCGCTACGACACGGCCACGGGACCGCGAGTGTTCAGCGGCGCATACGACGTACGGAGCACGCACTTGAGCGCGTACGTGGCGAACCTGCTCGAGCTCGAAGGTGCCAACGCAGACTTGATAGACGCGACGGGAGTGGTGATCGCCAGCAGCCGTGCGCTGCCGTCGTCGCTCACTTCGCTCGAAAGCATCGACCCGATGTTGTCGCGCGCGCTGCGTGCAGGCCGTACGAATGAGTACGACACCCGGCGCGGGCGCAAGCTCTTGTCTGCACGCAAGATCGCAGGATCGCCGTGGCGACTGATCATCTCCGTAGAGCAAGCCACTTTGTTCGCATCACTCGATGGCGCGCGACGCTGGCTGCCTTGGGCGTTGTTTTGCGGGTTCTGCGCGGCGTCGATCGTCGCGGCCTACCTGTTAGTGCGCCTGCGCACTGTAAGCCAGCTGCACGCGCGGCTCGCACGGGTCGACCGTCTGACAGCGCTGCCCAATCGCTTGCACCTCGAAGAACACATGTCGAGATTAGTCAGCGAAGCGGCGCGCCATGGCCGGCCGTTCTCGGTGTTCATGGCAGACGTCGACCACTTCAAGCGCGTCAACGACAGCTACGGGCATAGCATCGGCGACGAGGTGCTGCGCGCCTTGGCCGCGCGCATGGCCAAAGCGCTGCGCGCGGAAGACATGCTCGGCCGTTGGGGTGGAGAAGAGTTCCTCGCGATCTTACCGAACACCACTGTGGAAGGCGCGTACGTTGTCGCCAACCGAGTCCGCACGATGGCCAGCAGCACGCCGATCGAGACATCGACCGGCGAGCAACTCAGGATCACGATCAGCATCGGCTGTGCGACCGCGCAGGATGCACGCGATGATGGTTACGTCGAGCGCGCGGACGAGGCGCTGTACGCCGCCAAAGAGCAAGGTCGAGATCGCGTCGTGTCGAGCGCGCCGCCGAGCGCGGTTGCCGCGCACAGCGGCTAGCACTACGGCTCCCATCTTTCGTCGAATGATCGCGCCGGGCCGCGCGGTTGTGCGGTCACCGCCGACGGGTCACTCCCCCTTCAAGGTGACCGCGGAGCCGCGGGACGGCGAAAGATCGGAGCAGTAGTGCTAGCCTGTGCCTACGATGACTTGCGTTTTGCGGACTTGCGCTTGCCCGCATTCTTGCGCTTCGGAACCTTCGCGCCGGACTTGCGCGCTTCGGAGAGTGCGATGGCGATCGCTTGCTTGCGACTCTTCACCTTGCGCTTCGATCTGCCAGACTTGAGCGTGCCCTTCTTGCGCGCGCGCAGGGTCTTCTCGATCGTCTTCTGAGCCTTTGCGCCGTACTTGCGCTTGCTAGCTTTCTTCTTTGCAGCCATCTGAGGTTTAACTGTAACACTAACACTAAGCGCGATCGCGTCTAGTGCAACGCTGACATAACATCATTGTGCGCTTGCAAAGTTTAGTCAGCGCGATCAGGGTCGAGCTGGCGATGTATCGCCTACCGCAGTCTCTCGCTTCTTGTCGGAGTTACTGCCTTGGCTCTGTGCAAATGGATCGACGTGCATGCCGCGCGGATCAATGCGGATCGGCTGACGCGGTTGGTGGACCAGTGCGCGGAGCACGAACGGACCCGCGTATTCTGGGCAGCCGTGGCCCAGTGGAAGCAGCAGGATAGGCGTTTTGCTCGCCGCGCTTCGCTCCGTTGAGGATCGGCTGGATCTCTTCGATCGGGACGAGCTTCCAGGTTCAGCGACGTGGCGAACACCCGTGGTTCGCCGGTACGTCATTGCGTGTTGCGGCGGGAACGTTGCGAGACCGTGCCAGCGACGTTTCATCACCCGAACACCTTGCGCAGCTCAATCCAATATACCGCGAACGCGTTGTTCAGGGCCCGAGCTACCGTGCGGACATGTGGGCCGCGTTGACTTTGGATTCGTCTCTCACACCTGCGGAGCTTGCGAGGCGCACGTACGGTTCCTTTGCAACTGCTTGGGAGGTTCGCCGAGATTGGGAAGTCGTGCATGCTCCCGCCGCGTAGAGCGTCGTGCCGTGACGAGGTCACTGCGACCTCGTCGCTCAAGTTCCAGTGAGCAGTCGAGCAGTGCGGACTCGACGAGCTGCACGTTGCCGCCAACAGCTGCATCGGCACACAGACCACCTTCGTCGCAGCACTGGGTCACAGCGGAGATCGAGCCAATAAGGCAGCAGCTCACGCAACGGCGCATCTAAACCCCTTCCCTGCTTCGCGCGCTCCCACGCCAGCGCCGGCGAGTCTACCGGCGTGCCTGCTCGAACTAGCAGTCGACCCGATGCATGTTACAGCCTGGGCAAATGCCGAGCGGAATCTGGCTGCTGCCGCAACGCCAAAGTCGCTCAGAAAAGTGCAGAGCGAAAGCGCCGGCGGTAGCCGGCAGCAAAGCGAGCGCAGCTGTTGGCGGCCTTGGCAGAGCAATGGCTTAGGCGAAGTCGCCTTGGGGCAGCTGCACGAAGTGCACACGTCAAACCTCTGGCGTTTGGCTGCCCCGCTGTGCAACATTCGGTTTCTCGAGGTGAATCCTTACGCTTTCACTGCTCGTGCCGTCCGGCAGCTAGAGGCAAACCAGGGCTGTGCGATGTCGGGACGGTGAAAACATGCTACGGGCGGGCAGGAGGTTGCGATGGTGAAGTGCAGAGCTGCTTTGTGGCGACTCCTCGTCGGTGCATTTGGTTCGATGGCATCCGCCACCTGCACGCTACCGGAAGTGCGCGTAGGCTCTCCCGCACAATCTCCAAGCGCGACCGTCAGCGGCCAAGGTGGCGCAGGTGAGCCCGGCGGAGCCGCTGGAACCAATAGTGATCGGCTCCCTGAAACCGTAGAGTCCGGCGATTCGTGCGCAGTGGGGAATGGCGGTTGCGACGCCATGCCCATGGCAACCTGTACTTCGAGCGGTGGCTTCAGCGTGAGCTGCGCCTGCCCGAGCGGCTACAGCGGCGACGGCAGAGGCGAAGCCGGATGTGTCGACACGGATGAATGCGCGTTCAACAACGGCGGATGCGACACGTCTCCTCGTGCGAATTGCATTAACCTGAGGGGCGCAAGTCCAAGTTGCGAGTGTCCAAGCGGCACAATGGGAGACGGAACGGGGGACGACGGCTGTAGCGAGGCGCACTCGCCCGCTGTCCCTCGCGTAGCTTGCGGCAAGTTCCTGTGCGACGGGGAGACTGTGTCGGACCCAGCGACGGCTCTGACGTGGCAGCGCAAACTACCTCGCACCTACGACGGATGTAACGGCAAGCGTTGGCCTACTAGTGGTGAAGTCGGAGATGGATGCACGTGGGCTCAAGCCACAAACTATTGCCAGAACTTGAGTCTGGCGGCGGGAGCGTGGCGCCTGCCGACGAAGGACGAGTTGTTTTCGATTGTAGATAAGACGCGCGACTCGCCGTCAATAGACGAGACCGCATTTCCGGACACGCCGTCCGAGGAGTTCTGGTCCAGCAGCTTGTCTACACACTCCAGTTCGATGGCATGGATCGTAGAGTTCGGTTCCAGCGGCTCGGTGGAACTGGATAAGATTTTTTTTCGCCGCGTCCGATGCGTGCAGTGAGCGTGCGATGGCTGGATCTCCGCGACCCACGCGGACGCTCTTGAGCGTTGCTAGGGTAGTCACTGCGCGCCACCGCTCTTGTCTCTGGCTCAGCTCATGCAGGCGAAGACGCAGCGACGCAGCTTCGCTGCTTCCGGAGCGGGCAAGCGCTGCAGTGCTGCAACTCGTCGACACGTAGCGCCCCTTCCGCGCGCTCCCACGCCGCCATTCGGCTCACCAAACCCGGTGCGGCTCTTCGGTGCTTCGCGCGACGACCCGTGCGGATGAAGCAGAACCGCTGATGCGGCGCGAGCGAACTCGACACAAGTTTGGGTTTGGTGCAACGCACCCGTGGACGGGTGGACAGGAACCGTACTCAACAATCGGAGCTCGGATGACTAAAATGGCGCATAACTGACCGAATGGGCAGCGCACTGACCTGCAGCGTCGCTCGGCGCGACAGCACGAAGCGAGCGCCAGCTACGGAATGCGCTGTTGCACGTCGGCCCGATACAGCGCCTGGCTCATGTACGCGGCGTAATGACGTACTTTCAGAATTCGGTGGGTGCGACCAACGTTTCTCGCCAGGATGGCGTGAACCGCATTGCCAAAGGCAATCAACGTCGGCTCGACGTCTGTCACCTCCGACAGCTCGTTCAGGAACAGGCGCACGTGCTCATGCTCGAAGTCCGGGTGTTGCCGAAGGTACGTCGTCAGCTTTCCGGACGCCTTCTCCTCGTAGTCCTTGACGATGTCGGTCATGTAGCCGCCCCAGAACGGCGTTTCTTTGAGCGCGAACCTGATCTTGAAGTCGGTGGACTGGGGCCTTTCGTCGTGAAAGTTCGCGAAGGGCTTCGTTATGAGGTGGCGCGAGATATTGAGACCCACGAAGACCACATTGGGCTTGAGCACTTGCAGGAGCTGGGGATTGAAGTCGGGATCGAGCACACGCAGGTCGCCCACGTTGCTTTTTGCAGTAACACCTGCATCCGCCCAGATCGCCCAGCTCGCGACGCTCCAATACTTCTGCTTGATTCGATCGAAGCGTTCTTGCGTGATGGGCATATGATGGATGAAGAAAGAACGAGCTTACATTGTTTCGGCGCGCACAAACGGCGTCAGCCGCTCAAGCGGAGCGATGAGTATATCCGTGCATGCACCCTCCTCGCAGGCCGCTAGGCGCGTAACGCGGCAGATGTCGAAGCGACGCAAATGCGAGACCGGCTTGGACGCTGTGGACGGCGCTTCCATGACGGGCATGGCCGTTGATGTAGGTCCGTGACTGCGGGCACGCGTTGTTTGCGCGCGGCGCAGGCCACCTGCAGTCCACTCGCGGCGAAGGCTAGAGACGCACGCTCCAGCACTCGGAACGATCATGCCTCCGCGCGTAGTTTTCGTGGGTTTCTAGGTGGCGGGCTTTTCTTCGCTGCCGCGCAGACGCGCGAAACGCGTTGCAGCTGCTCGAGCAGCGCCGTTTCTCCGAGTGCCACGCGTACGACTATCCTCAGCCATTCAGAGTCGGTGATGCCTGCGTCGCGCGCGACCCTTGTTACACCCTTGTCCTCGGCAGTTGTCAGGCGAAAGTTCTTTTGCTTGGTGCGCTTCACGCGTCAATCGATCCCTTCGAATCCCAAGGGGTGGACGACGACGCATTCCCCGCGAGTGGTGCGGCCTGGCTCGAGGCGCCTTCACCCAGCATAGGACTGTCAGCTGTCGCTGTCGTCATGGCCAGGCGTATAGCACTAGAGCGCATTTCATAAATGGTTGAGCAGAATTTTCAGACAGCCGAGCAGCACGAAGCCGAGGAAGTTTGCAGCCTTGCGGTCATAGCGTTCTGTCAGGCGTCGATTCCTAAGCAACCACGCAAACAGTCGCTCCACTTTCCAACGTCGTTTGTACCGGCGCAGAACGCGGCCATCGGGTCGGCGCGCAGAACTTTTGCGTCTCGCTGGGCAGATACCGAGAGAAGTTTGATGTGACGCGCCGCAGGGGCGGGATGACTGGCTGTGTCCATGATCTTGTCTTCGACCTTTCTCGTGCGACCACTGAGCGGCGCAGCGCGCGCGCGGTGATCGTGGATGCTGCGCGCGGAAGCCAAATAGGCTGCATTCACCAGCGAATCGGCAGATAACTGCAGCGTTCATACGCGTAGCCGTAGCCGTGAAATAACCACAATGAATCAGCTTGCATCTACCGCTAAGTTCTGTCCGCGCGATTGCGGTTCAAAGGTAGTGGTGGCGCGCGCGGCGTGGCGCGGCCATTCCCTGAACTTATTGTCATCACCTGCGCCGTGCCCTGCAGCGAATGGCGGCGGCGCGTGGCGACTTCGAGCACCGGGAGTCCGGGAGGGTGTCGGAAAATTGCTACCGTGCGCGGTTCTGCGAGAATGCGCGCATGTCATCTCCGCCGCGCTATGCACTTGGGACTACGGATGCGGTCAGTTGGCTGCGCACATTGCCCGCGGAGAGCGTCGATCTTGTGATCACGGACCCCGCGTATGAATCGCTGGAAAAGCACCGCGCGATCGGCACTACGACGCGTCTCAAGCACAGTAAGGCGAGCTCGAACGACTGGTTCCAGGTGTTCCCTAACACTCGGTTCGAGGAGCTTTTTGTCGAGCTGTATCGCGTGTTGAAGCGCAACACCCACTGCTACATGTTCTGCGACCAAGAGACGATGTTTGTCATCAAGCCCATCGCTGAGGCGACCGGATTTCGCTTCTGGAAGCCGATCATCTGGGACAAGTGTAAGATCGGTATGGGCTACCACTACCGCGCCCAATACGAATGCATCCTATTCTTCGAGAAGGGAAAGCGGCGTCTCAATAATCTCGCGGTTCCCGATGTGCTGACGGTGCCGCGTATTCGGTCGGGCTACCCAACCGAAAAGCCTGTGGAGCTTGCCACCATCCTTGTGGAGCAGAGCTCTGTGCAAGGCGAATCGATCGCCGATCCCTTCATGGGATCCGGTGCATTCGGGGTCGCCGCTGTGAGCTGCGGCCGTAACTTCCTCGGCACGGACATTCGCCCGCAGGCCGTGGAGCTCGCCGAGCGAAGACTGGTTGAGCGCGGAGCGCGGGCAGAGCGTGTGAAGAAAGAGCCGCGCAAGGTGGCAGCCGCAAGCTGAAAGGGGGATCGCGTGCCGCATGATGGTCACACATATCGAGACCTGGTGGCCGCTTACGTCGAGCGGAACTTCGGCGCCCGGAGCCTCTCGATTTACACCGAAGTCATGGTCGGCAAAACCATCATCGGCAAAAACCGCCGTATCGACGTGCTTCTGATCCATGAGCCTGACCAAAAGGCCCTCGCGGTCGAGTGCAAGTGGCAGACAGGTGGCGGCACGACGGACGAGAAGATCCCTTACGCACTGCAGGACATCGCGTCCATGTGGATTCCGGGGTGTCTGGCGTACGGTGGTAGCGGTTGGTCTAAAGGCGTACTCGCCACGCTCGAAGGCTCCCGGTTTGCAGTTGCGTGTGAGCCTGCAGATGATCAGGGCCGCACGCGCAAGACGCTCGAGCTCGACCATGTCATCGGTGCCGTCTTTGGGTTCTGGGACATCGTTCTGCCGCAGGATCGACTGTTCCGGAAGCCGTCGCAGCTCCTGCTGCCTGGGCTGAAGGCCACCCGGCCGCGCGAGCCCGATGAAAGCAAGCGGGTTGGCTGAGCGCGCTCGCTACTCGTGCATGCCGTGGTACGCGGCGCAGGGCGCACAAGGCGGAAGCCGATGCGCTCGCGCGTCGACGCCGGACGCTGGTAAGGAACGCGATGTATGAGAGTGCTTATCGCAATGATGTTTGTTGTGTGCGGCTGCGCCAGCGTCAACCATCGGCGTTTACAAGAGAAGTATCAGCGTCGCGCCAACGTCTGCGTCGATCGCTACAACGTCACGGTCGACGAGCTCGCGCAGGTGCTGAGTGAGTATGCAGAGGATCTGGAGCAGCGATCGCGCGAGGAGGGCATTGCGCGTTCGGCAGCCGAGCAGCTTTACCGACGGGCGAAACAAAGGATGGGCCTCGCAGTACAAAAGGCCGAGATCCGCTACGAAGAGTGCGAGCTTGCAAGTATGGATCAACTCGATGCCGAGACGGCTGCGCGCGAAGAAGAAGCATCCATTCGCAACTTTCGCCAATCATTGCTTACCTTGGAAGGTCTGGACCGCCTGCAACGATGAATTGTTGAGCAGCCTTCTAAGTGCACATCGGCGGCTCTTGGAGTTCCCGGAAGGCGTCGCGATCGAGCTGCAGTTGTCGTTGATGGAAGCGATTCGCGCACCCGACCAGCCGCTGATAGCGGCAGTGTCCATCCTCACCAGAAGCGGAGTCGATGTGGCAGCCAGGTTGCGATCTCAAAGACAAGCTCGACGTTGGCCCATGCGCTGATCGAGCGCGTTGATCTTCAGCGCTTCGTATCCGGCAAAGGCGCGATTGACGGGGTCTGTATCGATGCACAGCAGTGATCGGTCGACTGATCGAAGCCTCTGCGCGACCTTGGGCCGCAGCGCGCAGCCGTCAGCGGCCAACCCCCGGCCGGAGCTGCGCCGACGCGCAAAGGTGCAGGCGATCGCCGACACGAGCCGGTCGAAAAGGGCCCTCGGCCGGCCTATATACGTCTGTCCTGGGGATCGGGCGCGAAGCTCTCGGCAGCGCTACCCTGGGGGCTGCGTCAGCAGCGGTCATCGTGTACCGTGGCGCACAGGAACTTACCTTGAACGAGGAACCGCTCGACTCACCGCCTCAGCCGCCGTTGCAGCACCCTGCGCTCAACATGCCCGAATCGCCCTTGCTGGTCGTGGGCATCGGCGGCGCGGCAGGTAGTCTGGACGCGCTACGCGAGTTTTTGGCCGCACTGAGTCAGGTCGGGGACGAGCCAACCGGCCTGGCGGTCATGCTGGCGCTGGAGCCTGATCCCACGCAGGCAGCCGCCCTGACGGAACATGTCCGTCAGATTGCCAACGTGCAGGTGGCTCTCCTGCAACACGGCGAGCGCTTGCAAGGCGACCGCCTGTACGTCGTGCCCGCAAACGTCGCCATCGCCTTTGATTCGGCCAACGTGGTGCAACTGGCGCGCGACGACGCGGGCGAGCCCGTCGACCGGCTATTCCAAGCGCTCTCCCAGAGCTTTGGCGCGCGCTCGGTGGGCATCGTGTTCTCCGGTGCCGGCACGGACGGGACGCTCGGCACACAGGCGATCGCAAACGCAGGCGGCATGACCGCGGTGCAGACGCCGACCGAGGCGCGCTTCGACAGCATGCCGCGCAGCGCGCTTGGCACGGGTGTCATCGATCACGTGCTCGATCCGACCTCGCTCGCGCAGGTGCTGACCGCTTACGCGGGGCACGTCCAGCAGCTGGTCGACGAAGACGCCAAAGCGTCGACGGCCAATGTGGTCGTGAACGAGCTGCGCACGATCTGCGAGATCCTGCGCGACGCAACGGATCACGACTTCCGGCACTACAAGACCTCGACCTTGCTGCGCCGCATCCAGCGGCGGATGCAGGTCACGCACGTGAGCTCGGCGAGCGAATACGTCGAGCGGCTGCGCGCTGACCCGACCGAAGTGAGTCAGCTGTTTCAGGAGCTGCTGATCGGCGTCACCTCGTTCTTTCGCGATCCCCAGGCGTACGAGGCGTTGCGCGAACAAGTGATCATCCCGCTGCTCGCAGAGCGTCGGAGCGATCGCGTGCGCGTCTGGGTGCCCGGCTGCGCGACGGGCGAAGAGGCTTATTCGCTCGCCATCGTGTTCCACGAAGTGCTGCAAACGCTGCCGAACCCGCCCCAGCTGCAGATCTTCGCGACCGACATCGACGAGCGCGCGCTCTCGATCGGCCGACTCGGCATCTACCCGGCCGGCATCGAGCAGCTCGTGAGCAAGGAGCGTCTAGAACGCTACTTCATCAAGCGCGGCAAGCGCTACGAAGTTGTGCGCGAGCTGCGTGAGCTCTGCTTGTTCGCGCCGCACAACCTGATCAACGACACGCCCTTCTCGCGGCTCGACATGATCTCGTGTCGAAACTTGCTGATCTACTTTGGCCCGCACTTGCAGGCCAAGCTCGTGCCGCTTTTCCACTACGCGCTGCGTCGCGGCGGCTATCTGTTCCTCGGCCACTCAGAGAGCATCGCCTCCCACGAAGCGCTGTTTGCGTCAGTCGACGTCAAGCAATGCATCTTCCAGCGCAAAGACGCCGCGGTACGCGTCACGGGGCTGCTCACAGACAGCAGTGGCAGCCACCGAACCTCGCGCGGGAGTGATCCCAGCTCGACAAATACACAGCCCGAGCTGCACGCGCTGATGCAGCGCATGTTGCTCGACGAGTTCTCGCCCAAGTCCGTGATCGTCACGCACGAGGGCAAGATCCTGAGCGCGTCCGGTTCCATGGAGCGCTATCTGACCGTGTCCGAAGGCACGTTTCAGAACCACGTCGTTCGGCTGGCTCGGCCAAGCTTGCGGCTCGCGCTGCGCGCCGCGCTGAAAGAAGCCGCGGACACGAAGCGCCGCATTGTCAACGACAAGGCGCTCCTGCCGCTCGAAGCTGCAGCGCAGCGCGTGCGCTTGACGGTGCAGCCGATGCCGCGCCTCGGCGAAGAAGACGATCTTTTTCTCGTGGTGTTCGAGGACATGGGCCTCATCGCGCGCGAGGATGTCGCAGCGGAGCTGTACGGGCGCGAGTCCAACCTCGTGATCGAGCAGCTCGAGAAAGAGCTCGCCAGCACACGCGAGCAGCTCGAGCAGACCATCCAAGATCTCGAGGTCGCGAACGCGGAGCTCAAGAGCTCGAACCAAGAGCTGCTCGCGATGAACGAGGAGCTGCGCTCGGCCAACGAAGAGCTGGAGATCTCGAAAGAGGATGTGCACGAGCGCAACATGGCCTTGGCCACAGCGCACACCACGCTCGCAAACCTCATGTCCAGCACGGCGATCGCGACGCTGTTCCTGGATGAAACGCTGCGGATCCAGAGCTACACGCCGGCAGCCACCCAGTTCTACAACTTGCAGCCTCACGACGTCGGCCGACCGATCACGGATGTCACGCACCGCGCGGACCACATGCCTCCCCTGCCCGATCCAGTCGCCCTGATCGGCACTGGCACCGCGGACGAACAAGACGTGCAAATAGGCGAGCGCAGCTTTCTGCGGCGCGTGCATCCCTACACGAACCACGATGGCAAAGCCGAAGGTGTGGTCGTCAACTTCATGGATGTGACTGCGCTCAAGCAGGCGATCGCCGAAGCGCGCCATCATCGCCAGCAGCTCGAGCTGATCACCGACGCTCTACCGGTGATGATCTCGTACGTCGATGCCTCGGAGCGTTACCGCTTCAACAACGCCGCCTACGAAAGCTGGTTCGGCGTTCCGCGCGCGCAGCTGCTCGGACGGCACATTCGCGAGATCCTCGGCGATACGGCCTACAACGCCGCGCAGCCGTACGTGCGGCGCGCGCTCGCCGGCGAGACGACGCGCTACGAAGCAGAGCTGACCTCGAACACACAAGGCAAGCGCAGCGTGCTCGCGGACTACGTGCCGGACGTCGCGCCAGACGGCCGGGTTCGCGGCTATTTCTCGCTCAAGCAAGACATCACCGAGTCACAGAAAGCATCGCTCGCGCTGGCGGAAGCCAAGCGCATCGCCGAGGCAGCCAACCTCGCGAAGAGCGATTTCTTGGCCAACATGAGCCACGAGATCCGCACGCCGATGAGCGCGATCCTCGGCTACGCGGATCTGCTCTTCGGGCAGCTGGATGACCCGGACAATTTGGCTTGTTTGGAAGCGATCCGGCGCAATGGGCAGCACTTGATCGAGCTGCTGAACGACATCCTGGATCTGTCGAAGATCGAAGCGGGCATGTTGGAGGCCGAGCTCTTGCGCTTCGCGCCCGACAAGCTGCTGCGCGAAGTCGTGGAAGACGCGCGGCTGCGCGCGAACGAGCGTGGGCTTTCGCTCGAGCTGAGCGTCGATGGTCCGCTGCCGCAGTCGATAGAGAGTGATCCGACGCGCTTGCGACAGATCCTGCTGAACTTGCTGAGCAACGCGATCAAGTTCACCGAGCAAGGCAGTGTGCGCGTGCGCTCGCGGCTGCGGCCGGAAACGTGTCTGCTCGAGATCTGTGTGACCGATACCGGCATCGGCATCCCGGAGGAGATCGCGCAGCAGCTGTTCGAGCCGTTCATGCAGGCAGACACGTCGATCACGCGCCGCTACGGCGGAACCGGCCTCGGGCTGACGATCACCAGGCGGCTCGTGCAGCTGCTCGGCGGTGAGATCGGCGTGCAAAACGAGCCGCAAGGCGGAGCGACGTTCGTATTTACTGTGGCGACGGGGCCGCTCGACAGCGTGCCGCTCACCACCGTCGATCTCGAAAGCCAGCACTACACTGCCGACAAGGTGAGCGTGCAAGGCGCGCGCGTGCTGGTGGTCGATGATCGCCGCGACATGCGGTATCTGCTGCAAACGTTCCTGGAGGAAGCCGGCGTGCATGTCGCCACGGCAGCGAACGGGCGAGATGCGCTGCACAAGGCGCAAGAGCAGACGAACCTCGACGCGATCGTGCTCGACATGCAGATGCCGGAAATGGACGGCTTTGCCGCCGCCAAGCACCTGCGCGAGCTCGGCTATCGCGGCAAGCTGATCGCGCTCACCGCCAGCGCCATGACCTCGGATCGCGAGCGCTGCATCGCCGCGGGCTGCGACGAGTACATGAGCAAGCCAGTCGATCGCGCGCGCTTGTTGGAGCTGATCGCGCACTCGGTGGAAGAGAGCAAAATGCGTGCAGCCGAGAGCGACCAACAGCGCAAGCGGGTGCTGATCGTCGACGACAACGAAGACGCTTCCGAGGTGCTCTCGCAGCTGCTAATGCGCGGCAACGACCAGCTCGACGTAAGCACGGCGGCTTCGGGGAACGAGGCGCTCACGCAGGTCCGCGAGCTCCTGCCGCACGTGGTGATCTTGGACCTCGGGCTGCCCGATCTCGATGGCTACGAAGTGCTGGCGCGTCTGCGCGCGCTGCCGGAGCTGCAAGGCTCATCGTTCATCGCCCTGACCGGTCGCGCCAGCAGCGCCGAGCAAGCGCGCGCGAGCGCCGCGGGCTTCGCACACTACTTCGTCAAACCAGCGGATCTCGAGGCGCTGCGCCAGGCGGTGCGAGCGGCGAGCTGAGCGGCGCGCGCTTGGTTTGTACGAACCTGCGCGCGACGCTCGCGACGAGCTCGCGCAAGCGCTCCCAGTTGAGCGTGCTGAGCACGCTTACGAACAACACCAGCGCGCAGATGCCGGTGCATTCGAGCAAGCTGAAGTGCGGCGCAGTGCCGTGTTGTCCGCGCAGCGGCGGTAAGCCGTACAGCACGCTCAAGTGCACCACGTACGCCACGAGCGAGTGCCGCGACAGCGCCGCTACCAAGCGCCGCAAGCTTGGCCACGCTGCAAAGCTGCGCGCGAGCAGCGGGGACGCCGCGCTCAACACAGCGAGCCACGTGAGCACCATGCCTACGCGAAACACGACGAACATCGGGCTCGTGAGCCAGAACGGGTGCGCGCCGTACAGCGAGTGCAGCCGATGCCCGCTCAAGAACTGCCAGTAGCACAGCGCGCTGAGCGCGAGCCCGAACAAGCCGATCAGCGGCATGCGCGCGCGCGCGCGCCACAAGCTCGCGCCGAACAAGGCGGAGATCGCTGCGCCGATCAAGAAGAACGAAACCCAAGGAACGAGCGAAAATTGCGCGCCGGTCTGGCCGTCTATCCAGCTGCCGAGCACGTAGCGCGACGAGAGCGAGATGTTCCAGATCCACGGCGCGAGCAACGCCGACGCAGCCGAGACCACCAGCGCCGCGGCTGCAAACCGCGAAGCACTGCGCGTGCGCAGCAGCTCAGCGAGCACCAAGCAAGCCGCCACCAGCTGCAGCGCTGCCGGCTGGAGCGCAGCGGCCAAGAGCTCGCGGCGTTGCACGACCTCAGCAAGCGGCGCCGCTGGCAGCTGCAGGATCGTACCGATCGCGAACAACATCAGCGCGCGGCGCAGCAAGCGTCTGGGCTTAGCTGCGCCGAAGGTCACGATCCCGTACGCGAGCCCCGCCCCGCACAAGAACATCGGCGCGGTCAGACCGTGCAGCAGGCGATAGATCTGGCCAAACGTGCCACCGAAAATATCGCCGCTTCCGAGTAGCGCAGTGAACGTGTGCCCTTGAATCATCCACAGGACAGCCAGCGCCCGAAACACGTCGAGCGCCAGCCAGCGCGGCTCGGGATTCGCGGCGGTCACAGGAGCGATAGGCGGCGGAGACGACACGTGAGCGAGTCCTAGCCCAACGATGCTGCACGACGCAAACGGCAGTCTCGTGTCAGCCCCGCGCAAACGTCGCACACCTTCATACCTCCCACTTACACGCTGTGGGATGCGATGATGGCCTCGATAATGAAGCACCTGCGCTCCCTCACGCTCGGCTTGTGCGCGCTCCTGGCAACGGCCACGGCCTGCCGCACCTCGGCGCCGGTTCAACCCAGCAACGCCGTGCAGGCACCGGGCGCGGGTGCGCCAGAATATCGGGCCGAAGCGCCACCCGGCGCTGGCAGTGTCGGACCCGCGGGGCCGGGGATCGCACGTGCGCTCGAGCAGGCCAGCCGCACACGCGGGCAAGCGATCGCGCCCGATCCGCGGCTCGCCGAGCTCGCACGCTGGGTCGCGCAATCGCTAGCGCACAATGTATCTGCGCCACCTTCACCGGTCATCGATCTATATGCGCGACACCTCGGCTTGGTCGAGCCCACGCCGCACCTCTTGATCATGCTGCAGCCAGGCGCTGCGGCGCTCGAGCAACACGTGCAGGCCGAAGCGGTCACGCTCATGCCAAGTCAGCGCTACACGAACTACGGCGCATTCAGCATGGCGCGCGACGATGGCATGTTGGCTGTTTTGGTCCTGAGCTTTCGACAGTTGACGCTCGCGCCGATCAAGCGCGCCGTCGAGCCAGGCGCATCGCTGACGTTGCAAGGCGCGCTCGGCGCGGGGCTGCGCTCACCGCAGCTCGTCGTGACCTATCCGGATGGCACAAGCCAGCGCGGCGAGCCACAAACGAAGAGTCCGTTTCGCTTTCAGGTCGAAACGCGCGGACGCGGGGAACACCGCGTCGAGCTGTTGGCTGACTCGGCGGACGGCATCCAAGTCGTCGCCAACTTTCCGGTCTACGCTGGCGTGCCGCCGCTGCACGAGGTGACCGTTGCAGCTGCGAGCGGCGGACCAGCGCTGGGCCCAGACGAGATGTCGGCGCGCTTGCTGGAGCTGATGAACGAGGAGCGCGTGCGCGCGCAGCGCAAGCCGCTCGCGCAAGACGGCCGGCTCGCGGCGATCGGCCTCGCGCACAGTCAGGACATGCAGCTGCACGACTTCATCGCGCACACGTCTCCCAGCACGGGCACAGCCGTCGATCGCGTCGCACGCGCGCGTGTGCGCACGCCGGTCGTGCTCGAGAACATCGGGCGCGGTTACAGCGCCGTGGAGATCCATCGCGGCCTGATCGAAAGCCCGGGGCACCGCGAGAACATTCTGAATCGCGATGCCAGCCACGTTGGCATCGGCGTGGTCGTGACCGAGGAAGATCAACAGGCGGCGTATCTCGTCACCGAGGTGTTTGCGCGCTTCACGCCCAAGACCGATCTCAAAGACGCGACCTCAGCGCTCTTGTCCGGCATCACACGCGAGCGGGAAAAGCGTGGCCGTAAGCCGTTGCAACACGACAGCGCGCTCAGTCAGCGCTGCGAGCGCGCCGCAGCCAGCTTTTTTCAGTCACCGTTGCCGACCAAAGAACAAGTGATCGAGCGACTCAACCGCGAAGCGGCATCGACCAAGCCTAGCTACTCGCAACTCATGGCGGCAGCGGTAGTCATCGGCGGCGTTGATGAAGCCATCCAGCTGGAGCCATGGTTCGATCCCAAGGCGCGTGCGCTCGCGATAGGTCTCGCACAAGGTACCCGCGAGGACACCTTCGAAAACGCGATCATTCTTGTCGCGTTGATCGCTTATTGAGGTAATGCGCTACACGAAGGCTCCGCGGCTCACAGCTGCGTGAGCAGGGCGTGTGAGCTTTTTGCCGTGCGTGTGAGCCGCGGCTGCGCACTCGAGAAACTACGTGGCGAGACGACGGAACCTTGCGGTCCCGCACGGACCAAGCTTCTGCGGCGTATCGCAGCGAACAGGCTTGCGTTGCGGCGTGGTGCGCTCATCACATCGCACCCGCATGCGTCGTTCTACGCGACAGGAATGAACATGAACAAATCCACTTTACGCTTTGGTTTCGCCGCACTTCTGCTCGTCGCAGTCGGCGCATGCGCTGAAGACAGCACGGACCCTGGTAACGGCGGTGACACAACAGACGCCGGTGCGAAGACAGAATCTTCGACTTCTTCACAAAGCTCGCAGGGCAACAGCGCGAGCGGTGGCGCCAGCGGCCAGAAGAGCGCGAGCGGCACGACGCCCACCAACTCGAGCAGCACGACGCCTGCACAAGGCGGCAACAGTGCAGCAGCACCCACGCAAGCAGCAGGTGGTAGCGGTGGAGCTGGCGGAGCCGCAGGAAGCACCAGCAGCGGCGAAGCAGGTAGCTCCGGAACGACAGACACTGACGATGCGGGCACCGATGAGCCTGTTGCAGGCTCTGACGGCTCAGCAGGCGCTGGTGGTGAAGGCGGTCGCGGTCGTCGTCAGCCAGGCTTTCCGCAGGGTGGTGAAGGCGGTCGTCGTGGCCCGGGCTTCCCCGAGGCGGGTGATGATGGTGGTCGACGTGGACCGGGCGGTCCAGGTGGTCCAGGCTTCCCCGATGGCGGTTTCCCCGATCTGGGCGACGGCGGATTCCCGAACTTCCCCGGTGCAGGTGGTGAGGGCCCCGGCTTCCCACGCAGGCCGAACTTCCCCGGTGCAGGAGGCGAAGGCGCCGGTGATGGCGGCGTCGACTTCCCCGGCTTTCCGCGTGGTGATGGTGGCCGCGGTGGCTTCCCGCGCTTCCCGCGTGGGGAAGAAGGTGAAGAGCCAACAGACGCCGGTGCCGACGCAGCCGTCGATGCAGGCGACGCTCCCTGACATTTGCAACGGTTAAATGATCAACGGCACACTGCCTCGCGGGCGGTGTGCCGTTGTCATGTCGAGGGGTCGTTACGAGCGTGACGCTTCGAGCGGCAAGAGCCGCGTGAAGAACGCGCGGTAGCGCTGAAGGCATACGCGCAAGTCTTCGGTCGACACATCTCCGCCTTCCGACCATTGGCGCTCCAACTGATTGCGCTCCTCCGTGAAGGTGTCGACGATGCGCTGCACCGCGTCGCTGACCAGCTGGTGCGCGTGCGCCACCGATTTGCGCGGGTCGTCGACGAACTCGGTTTGCACTTCCTGCCAGCGGCTGTTCACGTCCGCTTGCGCATCTTGCCGGAGGTACGACGGCTCGTCGGACGGCGAGTCTACAGTGTTGAGCGGACGCGTCTTGGTGTCGCTCGTTTCATAGTTACGTGAGCTGGGCTCATTCTCGTAACCGTAGGTTGATTCTGGCGTGGTCATGCGTGTGCCTCCTGCAACTTGCGCTCCGTGCGCTTGGGTGGGTTGAGAATGTCTGCAAACAGCGCGCGGTAGTGCACGAACGCTTGTCGCAGCTCTTCGGTGTCAGCGCGGCCCTCGCGGTTTTCCTGCGCAAGCGCACGTGCTGATCGGAAATCATCCATCACGGCTGCATGCTCGACTGCCAAGTCGACCTCGCGCCGGTCGATGCTCTCGCGCGAGTAGCCTTGCGCGAGCATCACCTCTTTGATCAGCTGATCAGCGGCCTGCACCGCAGCGGACGGTTCATCGACGAACCGGGCTTGAATCGCTTCCCAGTCCGCGTTGAAGCGCTGGCGGTCGGCGGGTGTTAGCTCGCGAATCGACTGCTCGCGCACGCGGCGCTCGCGCTCGCTGAGCTCGGCTTCTGCCTTGGCGACGTTGCCCTTCTCGGCAACTACGCGGTCGTACTCAGGGCCGAAGCGCTGCTTGAGGCGCTCGTGCCGATTGCGCGAACGCATCCAGATGACGATTCCCGCGGTCACGATCACCGCGGCTGCAATGATAAGAATAGTGATGAGTGTGGAGTCGGAGTCGAGCATGTGACTCTCCTTTGCTCGACTCCGATTACGCAAGCGCCATACCAGCATCAGAGCCGCGTGTTGCGCCCGCCCACGCAAACATGCGCGTCAAACAGCCTCGCGCGACCATCACGCCCCGGCGCATCAATCTCAGTGTTAGTCGTATCTACTCTTACGTACCCGTGCCCGTGCCCGTGCCCGTACGCGATCTACCGTGCATCCGCGGGAAAGCAGAACGCGTACGGGCACGGGCACGCGATCTACCGTGCATCCGCGGGAAAGCAGAACGCGTACAGGCACGGGCACGCGTACGCGTACGGGTTTTACTGTCGGCTCCGTGGTCCGTGTCTTCGCAGCTGGCTTACTTCTGAGCGAGCAAGAGTGCCGCATCGAGGATCTGCTGCTCGGACAGGAGCACCTGAAACGCCGCATCGCCGAGCGGAATAAAGCTGTCCGGGCTGTTGAGCCGCCGCACCTTCCCGCTGAAGCCTGCATCGGTCAGCGCGGCGCACAGCGCTTCAGACACACCACCGCTGTGACGCGTCTCGTCTACGATCAGCACACGTCCGGTGGCGTTCGCCTCGCGCACCAGGTCCTCGACGGGCAGCGGCGCGAGCCAGCGCAGATCGAGGACGCGACAGCGAATGCCATGTTCACTCTGTAGACGCTGCGCGACGCGCAGGGACATGTACAAGCCGTTCGCGAAGCTCACGAGCGTAAGATCTTTGCCTTCGAAGTATGTGCGGCCCTCGCCGATGGGCGCGCGCACACCGGCCCAATCTTCGGGCGCACAGTACTGACCCAGCCAAGCGCCGTCCCCTTCGGAGTGAAGGTCGCGCGTGTGATAGAGCGCGATCGGCTCCAAGTACACGCACACGCTGCCGTCGACGCGTGCAGCCGCGACACAGCTACGCAGCATGGCCGCGGCATCGTCGGGGCGCGACGGTGACGCGATCACGAGGCCCGGGATATCGCGCAGCACGCCCAGCGCGTTGTCATTATGGAAGTGCCCGCCGAAGCCTTTTTGGTAGCCATAACTCGCGATGCGCAAGACCAACGGATTCTTGTATTGGCCCGAGGAGAAGAACGACAGCGTCGCCGCCTCACCGCGCAGCTGATCTTCGGCGTTGTGCAGGTACGCGAGGTACTGGATCTCGGGGATCGGCAATAAGCCGGCAAGGCCCGCACCAAGACCCAAGCCCAAGATCGACTGTTCATCGAGCAACGTGTCGAACACCCTGCCCGGCCCTGCCTTTTTGATCAGGCCGCGCGTCACGCCGTACACGCCGCCTTTGCGACCCACGTCCTCACCGAACACCAAGAGCTCGGGATACTTCGCGAGCAGATCGAGCAGGCAGCGATTGATCGCGAGCGCCAAAGTCAGCGCGCCTTCCTGCTCGGGCAGTTTGCCCTCGAAGAAGCGCGCGCGTTGTTCCGGTGTGGGCACCTTTGCCGCTTCCAGCTGCACGCGCTCGGGCCTTCGCGGCGCGAGCGACTCCATCACTTGCTTCGTGGTCGTGAGCTTCGGCCGCTGCTCCGCCCACTGCGCCGCCTCGCGAATCTCGTTGCGCTTGTGCTCGTAGCGCTCGAGCACCTGCTCCTTCGTGAGCAGGCCCGCGGACACCAACATACGCGCGCTCTGCAAAAGCGGGTCGCGCTGCAGGTCGCGCTCGATCTCCTCTGGACGCCGGTACGCTGTCTCCAAGTCGCTGCCCGCGTGACCCATCAGGCGCACGGTCTCCAGGCGCAAAAACGCCGGCCTGCGCGCTTCGCGCACGTAGCGCACCGCATCGCTCGCAGCCTCGAACGCTTCGGCCAAGTCCAGGCCGCTGGCATCGAAGTAACAGAGCCCTGGCCGCGCGCCGTACGCTTCAGCGATCCAACCGGGCTTGGTCGGCACGCTGATGCCGATGCCGTTGTCCTCGCACACGAACAAGATGGGCAACGGCAGCTGCTGATGGCTGCAATGACACGCAGTGTTGATCGCGCCCGCTGCCGTCGAATGGTTGGCGCTCGCGTCGCCGAAGCTACACACCACAATCGCGTCCGTCGGGTACTTGTTAGAGACCCGCAGCTTGGCCGCGCGCTCGATCGCGAGCGCCAAGCCCACAGCGCGCGGCAAGTGCGACGCGATCGTCGACGTCTGCGGGATCACGTGCAGCGCAGCGTGACCGAACACCTTGTGTCGTCCGCCCGCGATCGGCTCCTCGGACGAAGCCACCATGCCCAGGAGCACGTCGCGCACCGGATCTACATCACTGTGGCCCAGCGCTAGATGCATGCGCGCACGCTCGGCGAAGAAGCCACCCGAGCGGTAGTGCAAGAGCGCGGGATCGGTCACGCGCAGCGCTGCAGCCACAGCTGCGTTGCCCTCGTGTCCGAAACCACCGATCGTGTAGAAGCCGCTGTTGCGCGCGCGCAGGTAACGCGCCGCCAAGTCCAGATGCCGGCTCTGCAGCTGCGAGTCGAACAGCTGCACCGCGCGCTCGCCGGTCAAGCGCTTGTTAGGCCAGGGCGCTTCGCCAGGATCGCTCGGCGCCGCTGCGGGCTCCAAGCCGAGCACCGCTTCGACAAATGCGAGATCGACTGCTTCGCGTGCTTCAGCTGCCATCGCTGGCAATTACACCGCGAGCGCGGGCCGAACGCGAGCCCGTTTCCAGGACTGTTTCAAAGCACAGGCGGGCGGGTAACCGAGTGTGCGCATTGGCATCCGAGGCGCATTTCCTGCAGCATTCCATGGTACTACCGGCGCGATGAGGCTCCTGCTCCGCGTGCTCTTGGCCTTGCTGCTCGCGGTGCTCCTGATCGCCCTGGTGCTCACGACGATCGGCGCGTTCTATCAACCCAACACGCAGATTCCAGCGGGTTTCCTGGGACAACACGTATCGGTAAACGGCTTGCCGATCCGCGTGTACCAGCGCGGCACGGGTCCGGATGTGCTGCTGATCCACGGCTCACCTGGGTCGCTGGAGGATTTCGCACCCATCTTCCGCGCATTAGGCACGCGGTTCAGGCTCACCGCGTTCGACCGACCAGGCCACGGTTTCAGCGGAGACAGCGGCAAATACTCCCCCGCCGACAACGCAGAAGTTGCAGACGCGCTGCTGACGCAGCTCGAGCTGAACGACGCGATCGTGGTGGGTCATTCGTACGGCGGCGCCACAACGCTCGCGCTGGCCCTCCGCAAACCCGCGCGCGCAAACGCCTACGTCGTGTTGGACAGCGCCACCTACACACCCCTGCGCGCATTGCCGCCGATCTACAAAGTGCTCGGCGTGCCGTACTTCGGCATTGGCGTCGCGAGCGTGCTGGGCGCATTCATCGCGCCGACTCGCATTCACGACGAGCTCCGGAAGATCTGGCGCAGCGCACCCGACGACTTCATCACGTTGCGCACGCGCATCTGGTCCACCCCTAAGGTCTCGCATGCGCTCGCGCGCGAAACGCTGGATGCAGGCGCAGCGCTCAGCGCGCAGAGCCCGCACTACCCTGCGATCTCACAGCGCGTCAGCATTCTGGCACAAGCGGACGATCCCGACCGCAAGCGCACCGCAGAGCGCCTGCACCACGAGATCGCTGGCTCCACCTTGGAGCTGCTGCCTGACACAGGACACTACGTACAGTTCGAGAAGACCGAAGACGTTGTCAGAGCGATCGAGAGCCTCGCGCCGCAGCCTTCAGAAGATGAAGACGAAGAGCTGTAAGATCAGTGCAAGTACGGCGTGCAGTGCTGCCGGGACATCAAACAGGTGTATTGCTCGTGCAGAGGACACTGCTCAGGTCCTGTGCAGCGACACGCTTCGATCGGCACGCACTCACCGAAACAGCTGCCAGACACGCTAGGCACCTGCCCCTCGGCACATTCTGGCGCGGCGCGGCGGCAGCGTAATTTGCGCGGATCACAGTCGTAGCGCACGGACAGGTCGCAGCGGCCGCCGTCGGCAGCACAAGCAGCGCGACCAGCCGAAGCACTAGGCAGCGTCGGCTCGATAGCAGCCGCACGCGCGCGGTCACGCGCAGGCAACGGATCGGGTGCCTGCACGCCGCTGTCAGCGGCAGTCTGCCCAGCCGTAGGCGGCACCACGACCCGAGCATAATCAGATCGGCTCTCCCCAGGCGGCGCGCGCAGCACAACAAATACCAGCGCACCTCCAAGCACAACCAACCCTATCACCCCATAGCCGGTCATCCCGCCATCATACTCCAAGGCTCTCCCAACACACTAATCGCAACCGTAACCGCAACCTCGACTACGGTTGCGACGCCCAGCCAGTTCCCCCGCTACATTCCCGGCCATGCCCTCCCCCATCCACGCAGTCCTCTTCGACCTCGACGGCACCCTCGTCGACAACATGCCCTTCCACATCACCGCCTGGATCGAGACCGGCCGCACGCTCGACCGCGAGCTCACCCGAGAACAAATCTTAAGCTTCGCAGGCCGCAAGAACGAAGAGATTCTCCCAGTCATCCTCGGCCGCGCGTTGCACCCGGAGGAGCTAGCCCGCTTCGCAGACCAAAAAGAAGCCCGCTATCGCGAGCTCTACGCCGGGCACATCCAGCTGCACGCCGGCGCCGACAAGCTCCTCCACGAGCTCGCAGCGCGCGGCGTCGCGTGTGCGATCGCGAGCGCCGCGCCGCGCGACAACCGCAAGCTCGTCCTCGAAGCCACAGGGCTCACAACGCGCATGGGCGCGATCGTCGGCGCCGAAGAGGTAAAGAACGGCAAACCCGCTCCGGACCTCTTCCTCGAAGCGGCCCGCCGCCTCGGCGCCAACCCAGCCAACACCCTCGTCTTCGAAGACGCAATCTCCGGCGTCCAAGCAGGCCTAGCCGCAGGCATGCGCGTCGTCGGCATCACCACGAGCGAACCAGCAGAGAAACTACTCGCCGCTGGCGCACTCGCCGCCATCCCAGACTTCGACGCTTTCCCTTCGACGCTGTTCAGCCTGCTCGCATCAGAAAGCACCGAGAGCCCGCCCTTTCCAAACACGTGACGCCGCCGTCAGCGTCTCAGCCATAAGCGGCATCCACGTGATACGTGCCCATACTCGGTGCAGCCATCCGCTTCGGGCACGTCAGAACAGCGTGTGGGAATTGAGCGTAGAGGACAACGTCCGGCACGCATGACGGAGCCGCGCGACGAATTCGTTCACTGAGTGATGATGTCGTTGACCAGATCTCACGCGCTGTCGCATGAAAGACTTGGATGCAGCAGTCCAATCGAACCCGTCTAGCAGCACCCGCCGTCTTATTCTGCACCGGTCTTCTCACTGCCGCTTATGGCTGCGGCACGAAGTCAACGCGCAGTGGATCGCTGGCCGCTACGGTCAAGCGCCGCTCACAGCGGCGCGCGTAACGTTGCATGAGCTTGCGCGCGGGCGGCGCCTGCGTGGAGGGCGGGCTGCGGCCCGCGAACCAACAACATGAGGATGAGTGGCATGGAAGACACACGAATCGAAACCGTAGACGACGCCGACCTCGAGCAGATCACCGGCGGTGGTGTGGGCGTGAGCATCTCGATCGACGGATCCGGCATTTCAGTCTCTGGCCCGCTGGGCGAAGTCCACGTGCCGAATCCGCTGGCAGTTGCGGGCAAGCTGGTGGGCGGCACCCTCCAAGTAGCTGGCGGCGTGATCGAAGCTGCAGGCCACACCCTCGGCAAAATCGGCGACCACATCGGCTAGTCTCTAGCCCTCCAGCAAAAAAGGGCCCGCATATGCGGGCCCTTTTTCTTGCGCAGCACCAGGTGCTCAACCCTCGAGCGAAGCTCGCAAAAACCAAGCGTGTTTCTCGAACTCTGTAATAATCCCAGTCAACAGGTCCACGGTGTCCGTGTCGCCAAGTTTCTCTCCAACGCCACGCGACTCGCGAGCTCCCTCCAAATACTTCTCTATCCGCTCAGCCAGCAGCTTCACATGCTCCATGTCGCGCTGGGTCTCCTGCGGATACTCCGGCAGGCTCGACACCTTGGCGACATGACGCGAAGTGCCGTAAGCGCGTCCACCAAGCGTCACAGCACGCTCAGCGATCGCATCGTTGTGCCCCGCCAGTCCGACGGCGAAAGTCTCGAACAGCGGGTGCAGGGCAGCAAACTGCGGTCCCTTGATGTTCCAGTGCGCGACCTTGATCTGACTATGCAAATCGAGGCCATCAGCCAAACGCGCATTCAGCGAATCGGCGATCTTGCTTCGGGTCTCGACAGGCAGTGGGCTCGGGCTCTTGTACATGACTTGTTCTCCTTGAAGAGAACGTAGCCACCGGCCCAACCCACGGCCAAGATAACTATCGAAGCTTACTGATAGCCGTAAACTATCAGCAGAAGCTAACGACCCGGCCGGGCCTGCTCACGCTCCAGAGCTTCCTTGTACGCGACGCTGAAGCGTGCCCAGGGACGCGCCTGCAGTCGCCGATACTCGATCGGCTCACCAGTTCCTTGGCAAAACCCGTAGCTGCCATCATCTAAACGTGTGAGCGCAGCATCGATCTCCTGCAGCAGCTTCTGCTCCTTGTCGGCGAGACGAAACAGCAACGCCAGGTCCTGATTGACCGTCACCTCGTCCATCTCGTCCGGCAGGTGCGTCTCCAGCGGAGCCGCCAGCCCCAGTCGCTCGCGCACGCGGCTCAGCACCGCACCGCGCTCGACCAAGAGCTGCTCGCGTAGCAGATCCAACTGCACACCCGTCAGCGCCTCATTGTGCAGCGCTCGCGCACGGGTGGCTTGCAGAGTGGCCGTTGCCATGTGGTTTCTCCTTGTTCTCGATCGCAGTGTCCCCGCGATCAGCGCAGCAACATGGTGACGACCCACCGGCCTGTCAATATCGCAACTCGGTTACAATAACGACAGCGGCCTGTAGGCGGCCACCCACCCCATCGCGCGCGTGAATCCAACCGGACGTACTGCGCACACATCGCAAACGACTCACCGGACTCGCTGGGCACGGCGCCTAACTGGCATCGACTCCTCATCATTCCCGCGCACTGTGACATCACTCACGGCCTGCTTTCCCTGCTGCCAAACGCAACCAGAAAAACTCATACTCAACACTCGCAGTGAGCGTAGTCACATCTGTCACTGCAGCCTGTAAGTACGCTGATTTGTATCGCGGCCTTAATCAGAGCACCGCGTCCACGTGCTGCGAGGTAGTTCATGCCGAGCTTCGACGAGCTACTACAAGAAGTTCAACGCGTGCTCGAACGCGACGGTCGGTCATCGTACCGCGCGCTCAAGCGACGCTTCGAGCTCGACGACGACTATCTCGAGGACATCAAAGAAGAGCTGATCGTGGCGCGCGGTGTAGCGCGCGACGAAGACGGCCGCGTGCTGGTTTGGGTGCCGCAAGGAGCGGCAAGCGCAACAAGTCATCGCTGGAGCAACAGCCCAGGGACGAGCTTGCCGCCGCCAGAGCAAGACGCGCCGCTCAACGAGCAGCGTACAGCTCCGCCGCTCACAGAGGCGCGCGTCAGCTTGCATCCTGCAGCGCTCGAAGCGCGCAGCCAGCCTCCGCTCAACGAACGGCGCAGCTCGCTCACGCCGCTCAGCGAGCGCCGCCAGCTGACCGTGATGTTCTGCGATCTGGTGAGCTCCACCGAGCTCGCCTCACGGCTCGATCCCGAAGAATACGGCGAGATCCTCGCCGGCTATCACAGCAAGTGCGCGGAGGCGATCCTCCGCTACGGCGGTCACATCGCGCAATACTTGGGCGACGGCGTACACGCATACTTCGGCTATCCACTCGCGCAGGAAGACGCCGCAAACCGCGCGGTGCACGCAGGCCTCCTGATCCTAGAGCACCTGCGTCGCAGCGCCGCCAGCCCGCAGCAGACGACCAAGCTCGCGGTTCGCATCGGCATCCACACCGGCACAGTGGTGATGGGAGACGTCGGCGACGCGCAACACATCGAGCGCATGGCGATGGGTGATGTACCGAGCGTGGCCGCGCGCGTGCAAGGCGCTGCGATGGTCAACTCCATCGCGATCACACCGGCGACGCGCGCCCTGCTACGCGATGAATTCATGATCGAGCCGGTCGGCGTGCATGCGCTGAAAGGCTTACCCAAACCGCTGCCGTTGTTTCGCGTGCTCGGCACGAGCGGCGCTGGCATCGAGGCGTCGCACTCTGATGTGCCGCAGCCACCGCTGTTCGGCCGCGACGCCGAGCTCAGCCTGCTGCGCTCCCGCTTTGCCGAAGCGCAAAAAGGCGCTGGACAGATCGTCGCTCTGAGCGGCGAGCCCGGCATCGGCAAGAGCCGCGTGCTGCGCGCATTTCGCGAGTCGCTGCGTGAGCACTCCCACACGTACTGGGAGATCCGCTGCTCTCCGTACCATTCCGGCACGGCGCTCTACCCGCTCACCGAGCTGATCCGCAGGCACTTCTTCCTGCGCGAAGGCGAGCCCGAGCGCGTAAGCCTGGAGAAGCTGCGGCGCGGCTTTGCCAACGCCGGCCACGCCAGCACTGCGCTGCCGCTGTTGGCGTCACTCTTGTCGATCGGTCCGTTGCCGCCCGAGGTCGCTTCGCTCACGCGCGTGCAACAGCGCCGCAAGTTGATCGAGATGTTCGTGGCGTTCTTCTTGGAGCGCGCGCAGCGCGAGGTGGTGGTCCTCGCGCTCGACGATCTGCACTGGTCCGACCCATCGACGCTGGAGTTTCTCGCGGTCTTGTCTGAGCAAGTTCCGGCGACGCGCGTGCTCTTGGTCGCGGGCTTTCGCCCGAGCTTCGAGCTGCAATGGCAGGTGCGCGATCGCATCACGATGATCACGCTGGATCGGCTCACGCCGGCGCAGGCCGGCGCGCTGATCGACCGCGTCGCGCGCGGCAAGCGCTTGCCCGCGCGATTGCAAGCGGAGCTGCTCGCAAAGACCGACGGCGTGCCGCTGTTCATCGAAGAATCCACGCGCATGCTGCTCGACTCGCCGTGCGTGATCGAGCACGACGATCACTACGAGCTCAGCGACATCACGCGCGAGCTCGGAGTGCCGAGCTCGATTCAAGACTCGCTGATGGCGCGACTCGATCAGCTCGCGAGCGCCAAGGAGGTCGCACAGCTCGCAGCGATCATCGGCCGCACCTTCCACTACGAGCTGATCGCAGCGCTCTGGACGACCGAGGATCGGCTGCGGCTGGAGCTCTCGCGCTTGGTGCAAGCGGGTCTGCTCCTGCAGCGCGGCTTGCCGCCAGAGGCGATCTTCTCGTTCAAGCACGCGCTGATCCAAGACGTCTCGTACGCGTCGACACTCAAGCGCGTGCGCCGCAGCACACACAGCGACGTGGCGAAGCTGCTGCTCAACAAGTTCCCGCAGATCGCAGCCGCGGAGCCGGAGCTGATCGCACATCACTTCAGCGAAGCGGGCATGGCGCAGGAAGCTGTGCATCACTGGCAACGCGCCGCCGACAAAGCGCTGTCTGCGTTCGCAAACGTCGAAGCCGTGCGCCACTTGCAACGTGCATCGAGTCTACTGCCTGCACTGCCCGCGGGCCCCGCACGCGACGATCTCGAGCTGACGCTGCTGAGCACACTCGGTCCGCCGCTGGTAGCGACGCAAGGGTACAGCGCGCCCGAGGTCAAGCGCGTATACGAGCGCGCCTATCAGCTGTGCCAATCCCTCGAGGATCCGGCGCGCAAGTGGGCCGTGCTGTTCGGCACGTTCTTCTATCATTCGTCGCGCGGCGACGGCGTGGCAGCGCGGGTTGTGGGCCGCGAGCTGGCCCGCTTGGCGCGCTACACGAACGACACTGACATGCGCCTGGAGCTGTGTATCGTGCAGGGCCACGAGCTCTGGTACGGCCAGCTGAGCCTCGCGCGCAGCGCGTTCGAGAGCGCGCTGGAGCTCTACGACAACCTACGCCACGCTGGCCACGCGGCGCAGTACGGACAAGATCCGTACGTCGTCGCGCACGCCTATCTCTCGGGCATCACCGCGCTGCAAGGGGAGCCCGAGAGAGCGCGCGAGCACACTCGGCTGGCGCTGGCACACGCGCGCCGGATCGAGCATCCACAGAGCCTCGGCTTCGCGCTGGTGTACGCGAGCACGCAAGCGCAGTTGCTCGGCGACTACGCTGCGGCGCGCGCGTACGCGGAAGAAGTGCGCGTAGTTGCGGCGCAACACAGCCTAGCCAGCTGGCTCGCGAGCGCAGACGTCATACAAGGTTGGGCCGAGGTCATGATCGATGGATCGCACGAAGGGCTCGCGCGCATCCAAGAAGGGCTGCGCGGCTGGGAGCTGCTCGGCTCGAAGCTGTGGCGCACGCATCAGCTCGGCCTGCTCGCGGAGGCTTATCTGTGCTTGAAGCAACCCAAGCGCGCGCTCGAAACGTTGGGGCAAGCGAACGCGCAGCTCGAAAGCAACGGCGAACGCTATTACCTCGCAGAGCTGCTGCGGCTGGAAGGCGAGGCGCGCATACAGCTCGATCCACGCGCAGTCGCAGATGCATGCAGTTACTTCAGGCGCGCACAGCACATCGCACGCGAGCAAGGCGCCCGCAGCTTCGAGCGGCGGGCCGCCGAAGCGCTGGAGCGCTATGAGCCGGCGCGCCGCAGCGAGACCGAGCTGAGCGCGCTGTCTCGCTCGGGTGCGAACTGACGCAAGTTGCGCTTACGCATCCTGCAGAAATCGTCGTTTGTCGAGCAATCGACCCGCCGCTACCGTTCAAGGCGAACCCGCGTTCCTTTTTTGGGAACACCGGAAACGGTCGAGCCTCACCGTGAAACCACTTGTTATAGCCTTGAAAGACACGCTGCGAGTCGACAGTGCAGCGGAGACGCCCTCTGTGATCTCTGCTAAGACCTCGACAGATGCGCGGGGGACGACCAGCTTGCAGTACCTTCCCGCCGCGGGCGCAGGTGCCATGAAGTTGCGCGATGTTCCACTGGCCTTTTTGCCGACGTTTGAAGCCGCGGGCCGCCTCGGTAGCTTCGCAGCGGCCGCTGCTGAGCTGTGCCTTACGCCATCGGCTGTGAGCCAACAGATCCGTGGGCTGGAAGAGGCGCTGGGCGTCAGCTTATTCGAACGCACAGGGCGCACTGCGGCGCTCACGCTCGAAGGCGAGATGTACCTGAAGGAAGTGCGCAAGTCGCTCCAGGAGCTCGCGACCTCGACTTCGCGTTTGCGCCGTCGTAACCGCGAAGCGGTGCTGCGCATGAGCACCGTGTCGATTGCCGCGCACGAGTTTTTGGTGCCACGGCTCACCGCGTTTCAGGAGCGCTTTCCCGGGATCGAGCTGTGCATCGAGACCACGAACGAAGTGGTCGACTTCAAGGTGAGCGACTACGACGCCGGTTTGCGCATCGGCGAAGGCTGGGCCGATCTGCAAGTGCACGCGCTGGGCCGCGCCAGCATTACAGCTGTGTGCTCGCCACAGCTCGCACGCGCCATACAGCAGCCGACCGATCTGTGCGAGTACACGCTGCTCGATCCTGCGGGCGCAGGTGAACGCGCGCTGCAGATGCTGCTCTCCGGTCATGGTCGACCGGACCTGCGCGCAGTACGGACGTGGCACTTCGAGACCTGCTACGACACGCTGCGCGCAGCGGAGCACGGGCTCGGCGTAGCGTTTGCAGTGTTCCCGGTGGCGACGCCGCTCGTGCAAAGCGGCAAGCTCGCGGTTCCCCTCGCGGAGCGCCTACCGCTTCCAGGGCAAGTCTGCTTCGTGCATCGCCCCAACGATCATCGCTTCCCGTTCGCGGAGATCGCAGCGTGGATGATCGATCAATATCGCGCGCTGCCGGCGCTCCCAGAAGGCCGCATCACGTGAATCGCGCCTCGCCCGTCTAGCAGGCGGCGAGCTCTTCGCTGCGCTTGGGGTCGGAGCGCAACAGCATCCCGATCGCACGCTGCAGCCCGGAGTGCGCCGCTACCAGCTGCGCTTCGTGCGCAGCGGCTTGCGCGTACGAGACCGCGACGTCGATATCGCCGAAGGGTTGTGCGGCGAGGAAGTGATGCGCGAGCTCGGCATCCGAAACCACGCAGCCACTGTCGCGCCGGCTCGTGAGCCCCTGGCCAGCGCGCAAGTGCATGTGCCCGCGCTCGTACAGAGAAAGCTCGTTGTACAACACCTCACGCAACAGCTCGTGATCGAAGCGGTACGTGCTGGCAGTGCCAGGTATAGCGACGAGCGCGTGCGCTGTCAGCGCAGCTGACAGTGCATCAAACAACTCTTCGGCTGTGCGTTCTGTCACGTGACTCAACATACCGATGTCGAAGTCGTGTCCCAGCACAGCCGCCGCACGCAGGGCCATGCGTGTGGCAGCGGGCAGGCCCCGCAGGCGCTCGCGCATCAGCGTGAGCGTGGTCTCTGGCAGGCTCAGCTTCTTGCCCTGCGCGAGATCTACAGCGCGTAGCAGCTCGACCATGAAAAACGGGTGCCCCTCGGAGCGCTGGTACAACCTGCGACTGAAGTCCACGCTGTCCAAGCTGTCTTCGCTGAAGTGCGCCCGCACATACTCCGAGACGTGCGCAGGGCTCAAGCGACCGAGCTCCACGCGCTGACAGTTGCGATGATTCCACAGCCTCACGACATCGCGGCGCGCGTCAGCCGCATGGTGCTCGTAGCGCAGCGTCGCGACGATCAAGATGCGATCGCGTGCGAGCTCGTCGGCGAGATAGGTCAGCGCGGAGAGCGATGCGCTGTCGGTCCAGTGCAGGTTGTCGAAGATCAAGAGCAGCGGCTTACGGCGGCTGGCAGCCAAGATGGTCTGCGCGAGCGCATCGAGCGTGGCGTGCGTGACCACGGTACCCTGTGCGAGCATCGCGTCTAACGTATCGACCTCCGGAGTGGTCAGTCCCTGACGCCCGAGCTCGCGTAGGATCTGCCGCAAGGGCTCGAGGGGCGCGTTCGCCTCGTGCTGGAAGCACGCCCAGGCGACGCACATGCCACCGCGGCTGTGCACATGCTCGGTGAGACTTGCAGCCAAGCGCGTCTTGCCGATGCCCTTCTCGCCCGTGATCAAACACACGCGGCCGCGCCCCGCCTGCGCCTGCTCTGCGGCCTTCACCAACCGCCCGAAAGGCTCTGTGCGGCCAACCAGCGGCGAGCGTGGCGTGGAGCGTGGCGGCTGCACCGGCGCAGCTTGCAGCGGCTGCTGAGAGCGCACCTCTTGCACGAAACGGTAGCCGCGACCGTAGCTGCTCTCGATGTAGTCGCGGTTGTCGCGCGTTTTGCCGAGCGCCTTGCGCAGCTTGGCCACCGACACGCTGAGCACGCTGTCACCAACGGCCCGGCCGTCCCATATGCAGTCAACGAGCTGCTGCCGACTGAGCAGATCACCCGGATGTCGCAGGAACAACGCGAGCAGCTCGAGCTGCTGAGGGTCGACTTTCACCAACGCTGCGCCGCACCGCAGCTCTCTGTTGGCTTCGTCAAACGAATACTGATCGAAAACCAGCAACACGCGCCTGTCATACCAACAAACATGGCGGTGTTCAGCCGTTCGCTGCGAAATTTCTCTCACGCGAATGCGAATCGTTAGATCCGTGATCTCAAACGTGTCAGTGTCTGGCGCGCTGAGCGTCGACGCTATCAACTGCAGCAAACATCCGTCCGACTCGGCCGCAGCCAATAGCTGCACCGGTCGACGAGCTGCGGACGTCCGCGGCTTCGCGTAGCAGGCTCGATCGCTGCTCAAAGAAGCAGCTCGGTCCTGCCGCCATGAGCGACGAGCCGCGCTGACCTCTCGACTTGACAGATCGTTCGACGCGCTTTTGTCAGCAAATCCCGACAGTCAAACGCCATCGATCTGTCATACGAGGCGAATCAAACGTTAGCAAAACCGCCATGCGAGCCACTCAACACTGATGCAGTGTTCACCCTGTACGAGGCGTTTCGCCACTCGCGCGATAGCACCGCGAAACAAAGGGTGTTTTGTGCTGCTGAGCCGATCGTTGATTCGCCTTTCGGGGCATCCCAGATGCGGCTATGCTGCTGACAGCGGCCGACGCACATGGCCGCCACCAGGAGCACATACACTTTGGCCTTGCTCAGCTCGCATACTGCGGCGGGAACGTCGCCTAACACACTGAAACATGCGGTAAAGGTCGCCTGTGCGATCTGCGCGTTGAGCGTATTGGCATGCAGCGAAGCGCCTATCGTCGAGCCAGATCCTTCGGATTCTGATGGCTCGATGGACGGTCCGATCCTCGGCGGCGGCCGTGCAGGGCGCGGAGGCGGTTCCTCTGTTGATCCAGGCTCGAAGCGGGATGCCGGCGCTGAAGAGCCGCAAGCGGGCCGTCGCGCGCCGCGGGCGGGCTCATCTGCAGCCGTCGGCGGCAGCAGCGCACAGCCGCAGGGCGGCAGCGCCGGTCGCAACACGCCGGCGCCCACGGCGGGGCGCGGCAATCAAGGTGAAGCTGGCAGCGGTGGTGTCGGCGGAGAAGACGAAGGCAGCGCAGGCGATGAAAGCCCCGGTCAAGCTGGAGAGGGCGGACAGGGCGAGCCAGAGCCAGGCGAAGCTGCAGCCGGTAGCGGCGGCCAAGGGGGACAGGAAGAACCCGGCCAAGCCGGCAGCGGCGGCCAAGCCGGTGATAACGGCTTGCCCACGCAAGAAGAGCCGGAGCCCGAGCCGACAGCTGAGCCCACTTATCTCAATGCAGCCGACCGCAGCAGCTCGGAGGTCGTGATCTCAGCAGATCGAGTCTCCGCAGAGTGGCTCGGTCTCGCCACGCTCGGCGTGCGCTCGACCACGGCAGTGCGTCCGCGCAGCGGCGTGTTCTACTTCGAGGCGTACGCGAACATCGATCTGTTCTCGATCGGTGTGGCACCCGGAAGCGCTGCGCTGGACCACGGCGCCGTCACTGGCGGAGGCTTCTCGATCGACGTCAGCGGCGTGGTCGAAGTTCCGCAAGGCGAAGGAAGCGCGTTCCAAAAGTCTGCGCAGGGTGAGTACGGATTTGTCGTCGATTACCGCGCCGATCATCCGACTGTGTACTTGATCGCTGGTACGCGCTCAGCGCCGCGCGTAGCGGCAACTCAAACGCTGAGCTCGGTCAATGCGCCGCTCTACATCCATCTGAGCGGTCTGCGCCGTAAGCAAGGCAATCAAGTCACGATCAATCCCGGCAACGACACGGTGAACCAGCCGTTCGTGTTCGACCCGCGCGCCGTGCTGCGCGCGCAAGGTCAGAACGAGGCAGCGCAAGCGCTGGTCTTGGGCTGGGGCGGGACCCACGCGGGCACGTGGAACGAGCCGCCGACGCTGAGCTTGCTCACCACGCCACCCAGCCACGTCAACGTCAATGAGCAGGTGACGCTGATGGCGTCGGCTTCGGACGCTGAGGGCGGCACGAGTGATTCAGACATCCAGTGGGATGTGTTGTCTGTCGGTATCGGGCCTGAGCGTGTGCACACCTCGGGCGCAGCCTTTACGTTCACGCCTCGCACGATAGGCCAGCACCCGATCCGAGTCAGCGTCACCGACGCTGCGGGCAAGCGCGTCGAGCGCACCGTGACCATCGAAGCCGATGGCACACTGCAACAGATCGGCGGCGTCAAGCTCGTGAACGAAGGCGGCCTGACTGGCGCTGGTATCCAGATCTCCAGCGACGGCCTACGCGCAAAGTGGACGCGTGACCAAAAGCTCGGCGTGCGCGCAAACCAGGGGCTGTACGGCGATTTCTGGTACGTCGAAGGCCACAGGCTCGTACCGGAAGATAACCAAGCGATCGGCTTGGTGATCGGTGATGTCTCGTTGAACCCGTATCTGTTCAACAGCACGCCGCCCTCATGCTCGATCAACACCACCGGGCCGAGTGTCTTCCACGACCTGATGTACGCGCAGAGCAACGCGCCTGCCAACGTCGAGTACTACGGCATGGCAGTCGACTATCGAGGTGACTATCCGATCGTCTACGTGGTGATCGGCGGCGTGTTAGCCACGACCCTCCACCTCACTGACGTGACAGTTCCCATCTTTCCGATGCTCTACGGCAACGTGAACAGTCACGGAGCCGCCTACGACATCGAGATCAACTTCGGAGGCTCCAGCTTCCACGAAGACCCCGTAGCAGTGCTCGGCCGTGCCGGCGTAAGCACCTCCGGCCTCAAGCTCTGCTGGGGCAACGCAAACAGCGCTTGTCGCTGAGCTAGTTCGGCCTCACCCGCAGCAAGCGGCCGTCGGCCTCTTCGGTGACGATGTAGATCGCGCCGTCGGGGCCTTCGGTCACGTCGCGGACCCTGGCGCCGATCGGGAAGCGTTCTTCGCTGACCACCCGGTCGTTCTGCAGGTGCAAGTGGACGAGGGCTTGGGCGACCAGGCCGCCTACGAACACGTCGCCTTTCCAGGCGGCGTTGAGCTTGCCTGTGTAGACGATCATGCCGCTCGGGGCGATCACTGGGTCCCAGTAATAGATGGGCTGCTCCAGACCTGGCTGTTGCGTGATGCCTGCGCCGATCGGGCTGCCTGAATATTCTTCTCCATAGGAAATCACTGGCCAGCCGTAGTTCACGCCAGGGCGAACGAGATTGAGCTCATCGCCTCCGCGTGGGCCGTGCTCGATAGTCCACAAGCGTGCGCTGGCATCGAGCGCCGCCGCTTGGATGTTGCGATGGCCGTAGCTCCAAACCTGCGCTGCAGACTCGCCTTTGTCAGCGAACGGGTTGCCTGGTGGCGTCGAGCCGTCGCGCTTCAGGCGCACGACTTTGCCGAGTGTCTTGCTTGTGTCTTGCGAGAAGCCACGGGTTTCAGGCAATGACCGCTCGCCCGTCGTGATGTACATCGTGTCATCCGGCGCGAACACCACACGCGAGCCGAAGTGATAGGTGCTGTCCCAGGCAGGTTGCTGCTCGAACACCACATTGAAGCTCGACAGTGTGAGGTTCTCTGTGCCACGTGCGATGCCGCAGCCAGCTGCCGTGCGATTCTTCCCGTTCTGCCTCGCTTGCGCGTAACTCAGGCAGAGATAGAAATCAGTGTCAGCTTTGCTGATCGCGACGTCGAGCAAGCCGCCTTGGCCGCTGAAATCCACCGCGGGCACGCCGGCGATCTTCGGCAAGACTTTGCCGCCCTTCGTGACGACGCGCAGGTTGCCCTCCTTCTCCGTGACCACGAAGCGCCCATCCGGCAAAGCCTCGACCGCCCACGGCGACTTCAAGCCGGAGGCCACAGTCTCGACGCGCACGCTCGACAGTGCCTTGGGTGCAGGCGCGCGAGTTTGACCGGTCTGGGCGGGCTGCTGGCTCTCCGCGTTGGCAGTGCTGTTGCCTGCAGCCTGCGCTGAGACGATTTGCGTGGATTCCGACCGCTTGTCCGCGTCCGCTTGAACCCGAACCTTCGATTCACCAGCGCTGCACGCGCCCAAGGACAACAGCCAACAAACTGCAGCCAACGGCTGCAGTCCGCTCCGAGCTCTAAGCGAACCTATCATGTGACCTCGCTAGGTGAGCCGACAGTGTAACCCAGCTGGCGATGTCGACGCGCTCGTCGTGTACCGGGCGCCTACGGTAACGCTAGTTGAGCAGGGATTCGATTTCGCCGAGGTGGGGGTTGTCCGGGTAGGACTTGGCGAACTTGCGTGCTGCGCGCTTCGCCGCCACGGTTTGTCCCCTGGCTTTGTAGGCCTCGACTCTCAGAAGCTCGCGCTCTTGCACAAGCGTGCCGCGCGGGAAGCGCTTCTTCATACGGTCGAGCGTGCTGAGCGCGCCCGTGCCGTTGTTCGCCTCGAGCTGGGTGCGAGCTTCGTCGAGCAGCGCTTGCTCTGCCGCGGTGCGTGCGGCGAGCGCTTGGGCTTTGGGATCTGGGGGCGCGGCTTCGGCCTGCTCGGCTTCGGCCTTTTTCTCCGGCTCGGCAGCGGGCGCTTTCGCGACCTCGGCAGGCTCGGGCCTGGGCTTCGGTGTAGGCGCCAGCTCTGCAGCTGGTGGCGGCGCAGCGTGCTCCGCGATCTGCTTCTGATGCCGGATCTCTGAGATCACATACACGCTCGAACCCAACGCCGCGCCGAGCGCGATCGCCAACGCGAGCGACAGAGCAGAACTCTGACCTCGCACATCCAAAGTAGCTTGCTCACTCATAACGGCCCGCATCGTACCCGAGCACGCCGCATTTCACAGTTGCGAACGCAGACACTTCCGGACCGCACGAGTTACTCCGACGCGCGTTAAGGCCACGAAACTCGCCGCAAACACACGAGCGCGAGCCGGAGCTCGGCGGAACCCCGCACGCGGGGCGCGAACGCTCAGCGCGATGGCGCCGCCGTGCGAAGCTCCGCGAGGCATGCACCGCGTATGACCGGCAGCGTGAACGCGAGCGGGCCGAACGCTTCGAGCGCGAGTACGTCGCGCTGCTGGTGGAGCAGGTACTACCTGGCCTCCACGCGGCGCTACTCCCGGTGCATCCGGGCTTATCCGCAGCGCCACAGCAGAGCGCTCTCAGGACGGCCAAAGACGCGCCCAGAAACCAGCGGCTTCTGCGCCAGCTCAAACGTGGCCTCGTCATCGCCCTGCGCCCGTTCGAGCTAGCAGAGGTTACGCAAAGCCCCATCCGCACCGGCTGGTTGCGCTTAATCGCGGCGCTACAAAGTCACGCTCGCATGTAACGCCGGCTCTGCTGCGGCGTAGACAGGAGAGTCAGCGCAGGCCGTCTCAGGCCAGCGCATTTTGAAAGTGAGGAGCTCATGCAGCAGGGATCTTGGAAAGGCGCCGCGATCGCGAGCGCGTTGGTGACGATGTTTGCGAGCGGCGTGGCATTGGCGGAAGAAAAGGCCGACAAGAGCACGTCGAGCGCGGTCAAGTGCAACGGCTCGAACGACTGCAAAGGCAAAGGCGGCTGTAAGAGCGCAAAGAACGACTGCAAGGGCCATAACGGCTGCAAGGGTCACAGCTTCTCGATGGAGAAGAGCGCCAAAGACTGCGCCGACAAGGGCGGATCTGTCGCAAAGCTGTAGTGCAACCAGCTGGGACCAGCACTACAGCTTCCATGTTTTGTCGGATGATCGCGCAGGGCCGCGCCGACCGGCTCAAGGTGGGAGCAGTAGTGCTGGGTGTCCCCGCACCTGTGAGGACTGACAATGAGCTCTACACTCGGGCACGGCATTGGACTGCGACCTAAACACTTCGCGCAGCTTGTCAGCGAGCAGCCTGCAATCGGCTTCGTGGAAGCCGTGAGCGAGAATTTCTTCGCTCGCGGCGGCCGCGCGGTGTCGGTGCTCGAACAGGTGCGGCGTGACCTGCCGGTGGTGCTGCATGGCGTTTCCCTGTCGATCGGGACGGTGGACGCGCTCGATCGCGGCTATCTGCAACAACTCCGCGCGCTGATCGACCGCGTCGAGCCAGCGTTGGTGTCAGATCATCTATGCTGGGGCAAACACGGTGGGCGCTATGCGCATGAGCTCTGGCCCCTGCCCTACACCGAACAAACACTGACGCATGTTGTGTCACGCGTTCAGCAAGTACAGGACCAGTTAGGTCGACAGATCTTACTGGAGAACGTCTCATCGTACGTCACTTATCGCGCATCTGACATTCCAGAATGGGATTTTATCTCCGAGGTCGCGGAGCGTGCGGATTGCGGGATCTTGCTGGACGTCAACAACGTGTATGTCAGCAGTCAGAACCACGGGTTCGACGCGCATCAATACATCGCGCACATGCCACACGGCCGCGTGCAACAGATCCATCTCGCCGGCCACAGCGATCAGGGAAAGTACTTGCTCGATTCGCACGATGGACCAGTGAGCCCGCACGTCTTGGAGCTGTACCGTGCCGCGATCGCAAGGCTCGGCGCGGTTTCCACGTCGGTCGAATGGGATGACAACATCCCCGATCTACAAGTGTTGCTCGCCGAGAGTCAGAGAGCAGCAGCGATCGAAGATACCGTTCTCGCGCAGCGCGGACGTGCAGCATGACTCTCGCAGCGCTGCAGGCGGCGTTCTGGTCGTCGGTCGTCGATGACCAGAACAGCGTAGAGCTCAACAGTATGTTCCTGGGGAGCGACGAGCTGCGCGCCGGTGCGCGCCTCGCCATCTACATAGACATGTTCCGCGCGCGCCGTGTCGAGTGCTTGCGCGAGGACTTCCCAAAGCTAGCGGCGCTGATCGCACACGATGACTTTTGGGAGCTGACAATGGCCTATGTCAAACAGCATCCGTCGCACGATCCGTCACTGGCAAGCTTGGGGCGGGATCTCGCAGATTTTGTCTCCCAACGCTCGATGGAGCGACCTGACTTGTCAGATCTTGCTGCGCTCGAGTGGGCGCGCGCAGAGGTGTTCGAAGAAGCCAACGCGGCAGTGGTGCGCGCACCGCACGAGCTGACAGGGCCTCTCCAGCTGATCCCTGCGTTTCGCCGCTTGCAGCTGCAATGGGATGTGTGTGGACTATGGAGCGCGCTCGAAGCAGGCGAGCCGGCGCCCGCGCCGCGGGCTGGACCTGTCGATCTGATCGTGTGGCGGAAGGACCACACGGTCTTCCACGTGCTCGTGTCAGCCGACGAAGCGAATGCGCTCAGCCTCGTGGCTGCAGGCAGACCGCTGGACGAGATCTGTGCAGTGTTCGAATCACACCCGAATGCCCTCGAGCGCGCCGCGCGCGCGCTCGGGAGTTGGTTTGCGGAAAGTTGGATCCGCGACCCCACTCGATGACTCCAATGGCACTGACAACCAGGAAAACGACATGTTCGATCTGCATCACCATCTGAAGCGCGCGCACGGGCTGCTCGGACAACTCGAGCAAGGCGCATTTTTCCCCGCGCTGCTCGTGCGCCTCTACCTAGGCTATTTCTTCTTCGAGACAGGCATCGGCAAGGTGCAGAACCTCGACCTCATGACCGAGCGCTTCATCGAGTGGGGCATCCCATTTCCAGCATTCAACGCTGCGCTCTCCGGCTACACCGAGCTGATCGGAGGCGCCCTGCTGCTGCTCGGCCTCGCCACGCGCGCGGTCTGTGTGCCGCTGTTTATCAACATGGTTGTCGCCGTACTGTCAGTGAAGCTCGCTGCCGTCACCAGCCTGAGCGATTTCGTCGAGCTGGATGAACCGTTGTATGCGCTGTCCTTTATGTGGTTGTTTTTCCGAGGCCCCGGCCCGGTCAGCCTCGATCACCTGCTGTGGAACATGCTGCAGCGCACGCGCGGGCTCATTCCTGCGACTGTATGAAACATCGGCCAGCGCAATGCATGCGGGCGTGAAGCATTGCTGCTATTGGCTGCACGCTCCGCGCTCGCGTATTGCGCACGCAACGTAGGTGCCCACGCGCCGCGCCTCGTGCGATAAGAGGCTGGTCGCAGCATGGTGTCTCACCCCCAGGCCCGGTTCTACAGTGCGAGCGCGTGTTTCAGGTCGTCGTGCTCGAACGCGCTCGCCATCCGGGTAATTTCCGGCGCGCGAGCACCCACCCGCTGAGCAATCTGCCGCCAAGTTGCCGTCACCTTGGCAACCTCTCTGATGATGCTGCGTGCAGGCTCGACTCCGAGGCCAAAATACCCAGCGGCAGCCTCGAGCAGCTCGATCGAGCACGTTCCCTCGTCGAGGTCGATGTTCGTCGTGAGCACACGAGCTTTGAGATCGGTCGGCACAGGATTCAGGTCGTACGCTGGCGACAGTGACCAGCCCTCCTTGCCGAGCCACAGGAAGCCATGATTGCGCAGATGATCATCGACGTTGGAGATCAGCACATTGAACACCACTCGACGATATAACGCGTGAGCGTCGGGCTTGGCTCGAGCGCCGTGCTGAGCCAGCGCGTCGACGATCTCCGGATAACTGCCGCGTTCACCGTCGCGCGATGCAGTCATCGCCATCGCAGAGAGAAATGGGATACGAAACGCGCCAGCTCTGTCGAAGCGCCTAGATAGCAACACAGCGCGTCCAGCGACTTGCACGAGCGAATGCATCGGTGTTGCGATGCCAGACTGTTCCGCGAGCTGCAGCGCGACTTCTTCCCAAGTTTCGATGCTGTATTCATCCGTTTCTTTTGGGAACTTCGCGATGGAGAGCTGACCGTGTTGATCCGTCACGGAAGCTTTGGGCCGCGCGCCACCGAGCGACGATCCGGGAGCGAAGATGAGCTTGAAATCTTCGTCGGTATCTTCGTCACGTGCGATGCGATCGCTGACTTGAAGCAAACGTCCCAGCTCGATCAGCGCAGGCACGCCAGCCTGCGAGGGTGCACGAAACACAGCTTCACCAGACAGGCGAAAGCGGAGAGCGCCCAGACGTGTTTCGTCGGTCACACCGAGCAGATAATCGCTCTCGGCGAGGGTTCGCACGGCCCTACTCTCGCGCTCCGCCGAGCGCCTTTCAGCGCGCTGCATCAACCGGCGCCCCCAGGTGTCGGGCGCAGAGTCGCCGATCGATCCGAAGATTGTATGACCGACTGGTGGTGCGTAGCCGCCGCGCGTCAGCGCCAACGACGGTTCGAGCGAAAAGCGCTGCGGATCAGAGAGCCATGTCGCCGCGAGCGCGATTACCCTGGGCAGTACCCGCGCGACGCGTGCGACCGTTCAAGTCGATGTGGACCTCGATCTCAGCCATGGTCCTTCGAGCTCGGCGAACGTTTGATTCGTACGTGTTTGGGTAGAGCGGCGCTGGCCAGCGCTTGGCCGACGCTGTCCTGCGCGATGTCGGCGACAGTTGTCAGTCCGTCGAGCAGTCCAAGCGCATGCAACACGGCTGCATAGATGCCGATGCTGACGTTGACATCGCCTGCCTCGATCTTTTGGAGCGTCGGACGCGAAGTAAAAGCGCGCTCCGCGACGACGGCCATCGGCAGCCGACGGCGGCGGCGAGCATCATGAATGTCAGCACCGAGCTTGCGCAGCGCGCGTCGAACCGCAGCGGGTGGGTGGTGAGGCGTCGGCATTTTGTAAACTTCGCTTTACTTATAAGCGAGTAATGTAGCCTGAAGTTTACAAAACTGTCAGCCGTGGCCCGGCCCTAGGACCACAAGCCGTCCCTGCAATAACAGTCAATAATTTCAACAACTTGCTGCTAGCCGCACAAGCGTTAGCGGAGGACGCGTTGCGTGATCCGCCCGAGCGGTGAGCTTCGCACGCGCTCAGCCACCTTGAGAAAGAGCCCTGCGCGGGCAAAGGCCGTGGACAATGCGTCGACGTCGGTCTGTGCCAGCTTGAGCTCTGCTGCGCGCGCTAGCTCTTGTACTTGGGCGACGCTGCTTGCTCCTGCAACCACAGCACTCACGCCCGGTTGCGCGAGCAACCACGCGAGCGCGAGCTGCGCTGGCGCGTGACCCGTCGCTTGCGCGAGGCCGTCCAGCGCGCCTAGCGCGGGCCGTAGGGCGAGGCGTGCGACGACGTCGTCGTAGTGGGAGCCGCGGCTCGCGCGCATGTCAGTGGGGCTACGCAAGCGCGAATGGCCCGTCAGCACGCCCTTTGCGAGCGGTGAATACGCCAAGAACGCGAGCCCGCGCCGCATGCAGATCGGCAAGAGCTCCTGCTCCGGCCAGCGCTGCAGCAGGTTGTACTCGCTCTGGAGCGAGGCCACCTCACCCGCGTTGCATGCCGCTTCCAGCTGCGGCGCGCTGAAGTTCGACACGCCGAAGCTGCGGATCAGCCCTGCGCGCACGAGCGCTTGCAGCGCAGCGATGCTCTCCGCGATCGGGGTGTCTTCATCCGGCTGGTGGAGCTGCAACAAGTCGAGCGACTCGCACCCGAGCCGCAGCAAGCTCGCCTGCACCTCTTCACGCAGCGAGGACGCACGGCTGTCGCGTCGCACGACACGTAGCTCCCCGCGCGCATCACTGAACGAAAACAACTCCCGCCCATGGCTGCTGTCCCAACGCAGCCCCGCCTTGGTTAGGACCTGCACGCGATCCCAGCGACCGCGCAGCGCACGTCCGAGCTGCTCTTCCCCGCGATGAAACTCGTACAGCGGCGCGGTGTCGAAGCTGGTGATCCCAGCGTCGTGCGCCGCATGCACGATGTGCTCGATCTCCGCCTGGCTCAGGCGCGCAGGAAACATGCAACCCAGCACGACACGGCTGATGCGCAGCGTAGTCATGACTTACTTGCGCGCGAGCGGTGGCGCGAAGTTGAACTTGATGAAGTCGCGCGTGAAATGCGGCCGGCGCTCTTCCGAGCGACGATCGATCACGCGTCGCAGCGCGCATACGCTTCGCCCGGCAAGCCACGCGACGTCCGCGAGCAACGAATAGCCGCCGCCATGATGCTTGCGATAGTAGTGCTTGCGCGCCTCGAACCAGTACAACGGCATGGGCTTGTCGAAGCGCTTCATGCCCGTGCTGACCGAGCCGATGTGCGAAACATCCGCCTCACGCACGTAATACACGTTGTAGCCGGCCTGCCGCGCACGGCGGCAGAGGTCGGTCTCTTCGTAATAGAGAAAAAACGTCTCGTCGAACAAGCCGATCTTCTGCACCGTCTCGCGCCGGAGCATCATACACACCGCAGCCGTCCACGGCACTTCGGTCGTGTGATCGGGAATCTCCAGCGCGACGATGTGCTCTGATACCAGCTTGCTGATCGGCCCGGTCTGCGCCTGCTCCTCCAGCTCCGAAAACGCGGTCGGAAAACGGAACGCTGTGTGGTGCGGCTCCCCGTCCGGCCCATGCACGTACGCGCCGCAGATCCCCGCATCAGGATGCGTGGTCATGAAGTCGTACATGCGCTTGATCGCCATCTCCGAAGGCACCGCATCGGAGTTCAGCAGCAAGTAGTAGTCCGCAGGATCATCGCCGTGCAGGTTCTGCCGGATCGCAAAGTTGTTGCCCGACCCAAACCCGCCGTTGTGCCCCGAGGCCAGCACCGTGCAGCGGTCGCGAAACGGCGACTTCGCCACGGCGCCCTTCAGCTTCTCGTACGAGCCGTCCTGCGAGTCGTTGTCGACGATCGCAAAGCGCGAGTCCGGCACGTGGTCTAACGCACGCGCCAAAGCGGTCGCCGCTCCCAGCGTCATGTCCGCGGTCTTGTAGTTCAGAATCACGCCAAATAGCTTCACGCCCGGCTCCTACGCTCACGAGGTTCCCGATCCTGCGCCTCTGACGGCTGCGAAGCCCCCGGGACGATCTTGAGCTCACGCATCTTGTTGCTCACACTGGCTTGCAGCGCCTGGTTGCGCGATGCCTGCTCCGCGTCGTTCAACGCCGGACGCAAGCGCGCGGCGAGGATACGCACGTTCGGCTCGAGCACCATGCTGTCATGGTTGCCCGGCGCCTCGAACACCTCGACCGAGTCCGAGTACTTGCTCCAGCCGTTGTCGTGGTAGATGCGCCGCCGATCCTTATTGATCGCGCGCATCGGCCCGAACGTGTGCGTCGGCCGCAGCTTGGGGCGGCAGAGCAAGAGCTTCGTGGAAGCTGGCAGCGGCTTGGTGTGGTAGCGGTCGAGCGCGCGATAGAACGCCGCTTCGATCAGGTTCGAGCGGAAGTTCGCCGCCTCCTTGCTCTCCGCCTGCGTCGCACGCGACGCCTCACGCTCGCGCAGCTCCTCGCGGTACTTGATCTTGTTCTCGACCCAGTTGAGGAAGAAGCGTGCGCCTTCCTTCTGCAAGTTCTGCTTGTGGATGAGCAAGCGTTCTTGGCGCGTGAGCGGCTCGTCCTGCGCGAGCGGCGTGTCGAGCAGCACAAGCAGCGGCACTTCCTCGCCCGCCTCTATCAGCTGCAACGCCATTTCGTAGGCCGCGAGCCCACCCCCGGAGAAGCCGCCGAGCAGATACGGGCCGTGCGGCTGCACCGCGCGGATCTCCGCGAGATAGTCCTTCGCCATCTCATGGAAGTTCTCGTGCGGCTCTTCCTGACCCAAGAGACCGCGCGCCTGCACGCCGTGGAACGGCCGATCTTCACCGACCAACGTCGCGAGGTGACGCAGGTTCATGACGTTGCCGAACATGCCCGCGCACAAGAAGAACGGCAGCTTGCCGCGCTGCTCCGCACCGGGCGCGTTCATCGGCACGAGATGCCGGAACGTATGCGTGCTCTGTGGCTCAGGCGCAGCAGCCTGGCTGACTTGCGCAGACGTGGGCAGCAATGCCGCCGTCGCTTCGATCGTCGGATGCGCGATCAACGTGGAGATAGGGAAGTCCGCGCCGAACGTCTTCTTCATCCGCGCGAACAAGCGCACCGCGATCAGCGAGTGCCCGCCCAGCTCGAAGAAGTTGTCTTGCACGCCGACGTTCGCCACACCCAGCAAGTTCTCCCACATGCCGGCGAGCGTGCGCTCCACGTCATTGCGCGGCGCGACGTACGCGCTGCTCAAGCTCGGCCGCTCGAAGCTGGTCGCGCCTGCTTGCTCGCGCGTCGGCGCAAATGCATCCGCTTGGCGTTGCAGCTCGCGCACGTCGATCGACGTGAACATCACGCGCGCGCGCGGCATGCTCGTGACCGCGCGCCTGAACGCATCGGAACCTTCCGCGGGCGTGATGCCGAGCGACAAGTTGTGGAAGAATGCGCGCTCGGAGCCGCTCAACTCGCGCTTCGAGGCATCTTCCTCGAGGTCCTGCTGACGTGGCGCGACGGTCTCGAACGTGTTGCTCGCGAGCGCCTGCATGGAGAAGCCCTTGATCTCCACGAGCACGCGACCGTTTTTGTCCGCGAGCCGGATATCGAAGCGTACGAACGCGCCCTCTTCGCTACTCTGGCCTTTGTCAGTCGAAGACCACACGCGAATGTGTGAGAACAGCTCGGGCTCCAGATCGCTGTACACGACCACGCTGTCGTACGCGACCGGCACCCAAAGCTTGTCGCCTGCGCCATAGCGCGGCGCGAGCTCCATCGCGTAACCCGTCGCGATGTCGAGCAGACCGGGATGCAGCCCGAACGTCTGCACATCGCTCTGGAACTTCTCCGGCAAGCGCACCGTCGCGACGGCTTCGTCTTTGCCGAACGCGTAGCTGCGCATGTTGGCCCAGCGCGGACCGAAGCGCAGATGCTTTTCCTGCACGACTTTGTGCGATTCTGCAGCCTCCGGCACGCTGCGCAGCGTGGCGCGCGCACGGAGCGCCTGAACGTCGATGTTCTCGGGCCGCGCACGCGCAAAGCGCCGCAACACCGCTTGTGCATGCAGCACATAGCCTTCATGGCCGGACGCGAGCCGCACCTTCGTGTGCACCTCGAACGTGAAGCCATCGTCGGTCGGCGTCATGCGCACGCGGAAATCGAGGTTCTCGCGATCTGGCACTTCGAGCGCGCGCAGGAAGTACAGATCTTCAATGACAAACGGACCGTCGTGGCCAACCTCGCGCAGCGCTGCGCGCGCAAGCTCGAGATAACCCGTGCCCGGCAACACCGCCAAACCCGTGAGCGTGCGGTGATCGTCGAGGATCCAGTGCTCAGACCCCTGGAACGTGCCGCGCAACACGGTCGCGCCACCTGGCGTCTCTGCCTTGGACGAGAACAGCGGATACGTGGCGCGCGATTGCTTCGCGCTCGACTCACCACCGAGTCGCTCACCCGCGGTCACGGCGAGGCCGACCTCACGCCACACACCCCACGCGAGCGAGAGCACGTTGCGCCCTTCAGCGCGCGCCTGCTCGGCGTAAGCATCGAGGAACGCATTCGCCGCGACGTAGTCGACCTGACCCGCTGCAGCGATCGCCGTGCTGGTCGAAGAAAACAGCACGAAGAAGTCGAGCTGCTTTTCGCGCAACACGCTGTCGAGCACCTGCGTGCCGTATACCTTCGGCCCGAACACCTGCTCCACCGCAGCTTGTCGCTTCACCGCGATCGGCGCGTCGTCGAGCGTACCGGCCGCGTGGATCACACCGTTCAGAGGCCCGAAGTGCGTCTCAGCCTCGGCCACGATCTCTTGCATGCGATCGATGTCCGCGACATCGCCGGAAGCCACGAGCACCTCGGCACCCAAGCTCTCGAGCTGCTGCACCGAACGAATGCGCGCGCTGGTGTCATCGGTCGGATGCTGCTCCAGCCAACGCTCACGCTCAGCAGCTGTCGCAGGAATCGGCGTACGCGCGACCAACACCAGGCGCGCTTTTTCAGTCTGTGCAAGCGAGCGGGCCAGCGCGAGGCCGATGCCACCGAGACCACCTGTCACCAAATACACGCCGCGATGACGCAGCTGCACGGCTTGCGTAGCTGGGAGCTTCAGCCGCTCGTAGCGGCGCTCCAAGCGCGCATTGCGCGTCAGCACCACTTCACCGTTGCTGGGCGGCAGGCGCAGCTCAGCGATCAACCCATCGAGCTCGCGCGCAGGATCGCTGGCCGAAGCGACCAGCTCAGCTTGCGGCGACGGCCCGTTCCCGCGCATCACGGATGCACGCAGCTTATCGAGCCGCGGCGCAGCCAAACCCTTGAACGGCACGAAGCGCTGCACCTGATCGATCAGCTGCGTCACACGCGCGTTTGCGTCGCGCGGCTCACCTTCGAGATCGATGCTGATGCAAGTCACGCCCGGCAGCTCGCGCGGGATCACCTTTACCGGCCCCAAGATCGTCGCTTGATCCGGATGCAGACCACGCGCACTGCCCGCTTGCTGCATGCCACGCGAGATCACCGCGATGTGCAAGTTGGTCGAAACATCGACCGCAGACAGCGCCTGACCCAAATACAACAGCGAGTAGAACCCGCACTCTTGGTTGCGATGGAAGAACGTCGAGCCCGGACGGAACACTTCCTTGTCCGCGAGCAACCACAAGTGCGCCACGCGATCCGGTGTCTTGCCGCTCGCGAGCACGTCGCGGAGCAGCTGCTCGTAAGCCTCGGAGTCTTGCTCCGGCGCGAGCCGATACTCTTGATCCGACACCTTCACGTAAGCGTCGCCCTCGCGCACGCACACGACATCGTGACCTGCGGTTTTCAAGCGATCGACGAGCGCAGCGCCCAGCCCGGTCTGATCCAAGAACACCAGCCACGTGTGTTGCTTCGTGTCCGGATCGAAGTCCGGATAATGCGGCCGGAACGTCGGCGCGAAGAACATGCCTTCGACTTCTTCGATGCGCGTCGGGTACACCTTCGACGCAGCCTCAGCGCGCGGCGCTTGCGGCTCGACCCAATAACGCTTGTGGTTCCACGCGTACGTGGGCAGGCCGATCAGCTTGCCTTCACCGCGCGTGCGCTCGAGTGGAACTTGCACGCCCGCCGCCCACAGCCGACCGTACGCCGCGAGGAACACCTCGTTGTCAGGCGTGTCGTCGTCAGGATGCGGCAGCGAACCGATGAACGCTTGCCCGTCGGCCACGCTCGGATGCAAGCGCGCAAGCGATGACAGCGCGCGCCCAGGGCCCACTTCCAAGAACACGCGGCCCGGCATCTCGAGCAGCTTACCGATGCCATCACCAAACCGCACAGTGCCGCGCAAGTGCTCGACCCAGTACTTGGGCGAGCGCGCTTGCTCCGCCGTCATCACCTCGCCGTTGCGATTGCTGATGATCGGGATGTTCGGCGCAGACAGCTTGAGCGTCGCGAGGAACGCACTGAAGCGCTCCAAGATCGGCTCGAGCATGCGCGAGTGCGCGGCGACGTTGATGCGGATCGGCTGCGCTTGAACATCGCGCGCAGCGAGCTCGTCGTGCAAACGCGCGAGCGCCGCTTTCGGACCCGACGCCACGGACAACTCCGGCGCATTCACGCACGCGAGATCGAGGTCGTCCTTCAGGAACGGCTGCAGCTCCTCCGCCGACAGCGGCACGCTCAACATGCCGCCCGCGGGCGTCTCGTCGAACAAGCGACCGCGCAGCAGCACGAGATCCAAGCCATTTTCAAACGTGAACACACCCGCGACTGCAGCCGCAGAGTTCTCGCCCACGCTGTGGCCGATCAACGCGGCCGGCTTCACGCCCCACGAGATCCACAGCTGCGCGAGCGCGTATTCGATCATGTAGATCAATGGCAGCTGCAGCGAAGGCTTTTCGAGGGCGGTGCGCGCCTTTTCGCGATCCTCAGGCTTGGGGAAAAGCAGCTCGCGTGGATCGTAGTCGACGCGCGTCTTGAGCAGATTCAGCCCGCGATCCATGTGCTCGCGGAACACGGGCTCCTGCGCGTAGAGGTGCCGGCCCATGTCGGGATACTGCGCGCCGCCGCCGGGGAACATGAACACGACCGACGTCGACTCGAGCGCGGTATGCGTGAAGATCTTGCGAGGATCGTTGCGCTCGAGCATCTCGATCGCGTGCTTGATGTCGTGCACAGCGAACACACGCCGCTCGTTGAACGGCTTGCGGTGCTGCTGCAAGGTAGTCGCGACATCCGAGAGCTCGAGCGCAGGGTTCTCACGCAGATGTGCGAGCAAACGCTGCGCAGACTCGTCGAGCACGCTGCGCGAACGGCCGCTGAGCACGAGCAGCTGTGCGGGCGGCGCGGCTTTCGCGGTCTTGTTCGCAGCAGCCTTGGGCGGCGCTTGCACGATCGCATGTGCGTTTGTGCCGCCGACGCCGAGCGAATTAACCGAAGCGCGCCGCGGCTGACCCTTCACCTCAGGAAAGTCGCGCAGCTTCGTGTTCACGAAGAACGGCGTCGCCGCGAAGTCGATCAGCGGATTGGGCTTTTCGAAGTTGAGGCTCGGCGGGATCTTGCCGTGGTACACGCACAAAGTCGCTTTGATCAGACTCGCGACACCGGCCGCCGTATCCAAGTGGCCGATGTTCGTCTTCACCGAGCCGATCGCGCAGTAACCACGCTTTTGCGTGGTCTCGCGAAACGCCGACGTCAGTGCAGCGATCTCGATCGGGTCACCGACCGCTGTGCCTGTGCCGTGGCACTCGACATAACCGATCTGGTCAGCGGGAACTCCGGCGACGCCCAACGCTTCAGCGACCGCAGCAGACTGACCATCGACGCTTGGCGCGAGATAACCGACTTTGCCCGAGCCATCGTTGTTCACCGCAGTGCCTGCGATCACCCCGTAAATGCGATCGCCATCCGCGACTGCATCTTCCAAGCGCCGCAGCGCGACCATGCCCGCACCGCTGCCAAACACCGTACCTGCAGACTTGTGATCGAACGCGCGGCAATGCCCGTCCGGCGATAAGATCTCGCCGTGCTCGAACATGTAGCCGCGTGCGTGCGGCAGCTCGATCGTCATGCCACCAGCGAGCGCCATATCGCACTCACCTGAGAGCAGCGATTGACACGCGTAGTGCACCGCGACCAGCGACGTAGAGCACGCGGTCTGCACGCCGATGCTCGGTCCGCGCAGGTTCAACGTGTACGAGATGCGCGTGGACAAGAAGTCTTTGTCATTGCCCGTGTGGCGCAGCAAAAACAAACCTGTCGAGTCTACCAGCTCGCGATTCGACAGGATGTTGTACGTGAAGTACGCGCCCATCCCGCAGCCGGCCCACACACCGATCGGGCCTTCGAAGCTCTCTGGCAAATGCCCCGAGTCCTCGAGCGTCTCCCACGCAACCTCCAGCAAATGCCGGTGCTGCGGGTCCATGATGCCGCCCTCTTTTTGCGAGAGCCCGAAGAACTCCGGATCGAAGTACTCCATCTGCTCGAGCACAGCAGAGCTCTTGACGTAGCGCGAGTCCTGCAAGCGCTCTTGAGTTTCACCGGCAGCGAGCAGCTCCTCGTCCGTGCGCGGACGGACCATCTCGATGCCGTCGCACAGGTTCTTCCAGTACTGCCCAGGCGTCCGAGCACCCGGCACCCGCAGGCCCATGCCCACGATCGCGATCGCGCCGGTTGCATCGTTCGATTGACTCGACATCGTGTCCCCTTGCTCCTGCCTACTAGCCCACTCGGCGGCGCATCTCACGACGCTTCGCGCCACGAGCACCCGCCTTCTTCGTGTCGCCCGATGCGCCTTCTGCCAAGAACGTGGAGAACTTGCGGATGGTCGGGAAGCGGTACAGATCCGTAAGCGCGAGCGGCCGCCCGAGCTTGTCCTGCAGCTGACGATGCGCGCGCACCACGAGCAGCGAGTGCCCGCCCAGGTCGAAGAAGTTGTCGTCCAGACCGACGTCTTCGCGGCCGAGCACATCGCGCCAGACTTCGGCGATCTGTTGATCGGTCTCGCTTTGCGGCGTCTCTTTGGTCTCGCCGCCGCTGGCTGCTTGCGCCTGCGGCGCAGGCAATGCCTTGCGATCGGTCTTGCGGTTCGGCGTGAGCGGCAGCTCCGCGAGCACGACAAACGCCACCGGCACCATGTAGTCGGGCAGCTGCGAGCGCAGCAGCTCCTTCACAGGCTCCGTGTCGAACTTACCAACCTGCGTTGGATCCGCAGGCACGATGTACCCGACCAAGCGTTGGTCGCCCGGACGATCCTCGCGCACGATCACCACGGCATCCTTCACGCCGGGCGCTTGCCGCGAACGCGACTCGATCTCGCCGAGCTCGATGCGGTAGCCACGCAGCTTCACCTGGAAGTCCGCACGACCGAGGAAGTCGAGCGTGCCATCCGGACGGAAGCGCGCGCGGTCACCCGTGTTGTACATGCGGGCGCCAGGCACCGTGGAGAATGGATCCTTCACGAAGCGCTCCGACGACAGCTCGGGCCGCTCGAAGTAACCGCGCGTCACGCCCTCGCCGCCGATCCACAGCTCACCGTCGACGCCTGGAGGCACGAGCCGGCCGCGCTTGTCGGTCACGTAGAACGTCGTGTTTACGATCGGCTTGCCGATCGACACGGTCTTCTCTTCGGGCAACACGCGATGCGTGCTCGACCAAACAGTAGTTTCCGTGGGCCCGTACATGTTGGTGATCGTGGCTTGCGTGATCTTGCGCAGATCATTGAGCAAGTCCGGCGCGAGCGCCTCGCCACCGAGGAACATGTGCTTGAGCGCGCCAATGCCGCGGCTCGTGTCTGCGTTGTCGAGCAGCATGCGCGCCATCGAAGGCGTGCATTGCAAGTGCGTGACCGAGTGCGTGCGCACGTCGCGCAGGAACGGATGCTCACCCGACTCCTCTGAGGGGACCGGAGCTGCAGCGGATGGCTGCGAGCCAGTCGCGCCGATCGCCGCCGCGCGCACCTGATCGAGAAACGGCAGGTGCTCGAACACCAAGTCAGTGGGCGCACCGAAGTCGATCATACAAGCGACGTCGTCGACGCCAATCGCCCGCACTTTCTCGACCATCGAGAGCGCGTCGTCGACCGTGCCGAACAGGCCACTCTGCTCGAAATAACGCTCGAACGCGCCCTCGAGCAGCGCGTCCTTGTCTTCTTCGCTCAACGTGGCGAAGCCCGCGTCGAGATCAGAGTCCTTCGAGCCCTTCGGCTTCGCAAACGCGGGGAACACCGAGGCCTTGTCTTTGATCAGATCCATCGAGGTCGCGAGATACGCTTTGAGCGGCGCACGCACGGTCTCTTTGACTTCGTCGCGATCCTCGCCGACAAACGTGTGCAGCATCAAGCTGACGATGCCGGTGTTCGGGTCGAAGCCGGCAGCTGCACGCGCCTTGCGATAGGCAGCGATCTTGGGCGCGAGCTTGTCGAGCGTCTGACCGAGCAAGTGCGTGAGCAGGTTCGCCCCCGCCTTGCCTGCCATCTCGAACGACTCCGCGTTGCCCGCGGTGGTGAGCCAGAACGGCAGCTCTTTTTGCACCGGTTCGGGCATCGTGCGCACGTTCACCGGACCGAGTGGGCCGTCGAACGTCATGGTCTCGCCGCGCCACAGCTTTCGCACCACCTCGATGTTCTTCATCATGATGCTCTTGGCGTCTTTGTAGTTGCCAGGCATCAAGACGAAGTCGTCAGGCTGCCAACCCGACGCGAACGAGACGCCGACGCGACCGTTTGAGATGTTGTCGACGACCGCCCATTGTTCGGCGACACGCGCCGGGTGATGCAGCGGAAGCACCACACTGCCCGCGCGGATCCCGACGTTCTTCGTAATCGCAGCCACCGCGGCGCCGGTCACAGCCGGATTCGGGTACAAGCCACCGAACGCGTGGAAGTGCCGCTCGGGTGTCCACACCGCGGAGAAGCCGTGCGTGTCGGCGAACTTCGCGCCTTCCAGCAACAAGCGGTAACGCTCACCCCCCGAGGATTGCGCGTCCGCCGAGAAATAGAACAGTGAGAATTGCACCGGACGGGTGCCGCCACCGGCTGCAGCCTTGCTCTTCTGCGCCGTCGCGCGCGCGCGGTCCGCGTGCACAACCACCTTGAAGCCGCGCGACAAGGTCCACCACAGCTCGAGCACCGAGATGTCAAAAGACAAGCTCGTGACGGCGAGAAACACGCGACCCTGGTTCGGATCGTTCGCGACGCGCTCGTCCATGCCCTCGAAGAAGTTGCCGACCTGACGGTGCTCGACCATCACGCCCTTGGGCTTGCCCGTCGAGCCCGAGGTGTAGATCAGGTAAGCAAGGTTCTCTGGCTTCGCCGCGCTGCTCGGCCGCGGGTCTTTGCTGCTCAAAGTTTCCGCAGCATCGACCAGGACGCTCTTCACGTTCTTGGCGGGCACGTGATCTTGGAGCGCGCTCTGCGTCACCACGATATCGAGGTGCGCGTCTTCGATCATGTACGCGATGCGATCCGCGGGATACGCAGGATCGAGCGGAACGTACGCGCCACCGGACTTCAGCACGCCCAGCGCGCCGATCACCAAGTCGATCCCGCGCTCCGTGTATACACCCACTGGCTTGTCGGGCGTCACGCCCAGCGCCTGTAAGCGCTTCGCGACGCTGTTGGCTGCATTGTCCAGCTCGCGGAACGTGAGCACGCGATCTTCACACACCACCGCGACTGCATCGGGCGTGCGATCGACCTGTGCTTCGATCTCTTGGTGGACGCAGCGCACGGCGGCGTGCGCCTTGGTGGTGTTGTTCCACTCGGTCAGCAGCTGCCGGCGCGCTTGCTCGGTGAGCACCTCGACCTGCTCGACGGGCTTGTCCGCCGCGCTCGCCAGGTTCTGCAGATAACCGCTCAGCTCGTTCGCGATCCGGCCCGCGGCATGCGCGCTCAAGCGGCTGGTCTCGTAGCGCAGCCGTAAGCTGCCGTTGTTCACTTGCAGCTGCAGCACCGAGCCGGCCACCGCATCCACACCGAGCGCAATGCCCACAGGCAGAAGCCCTGGATCGCGCGCCGCCGCAGACTCCCCGAGCTCCGGGTAACGCGCGGCGAGGTTACGCAGGAAGCTGCCGCGCTTGTGGATCTCCGCACGTGCCGTCTCGACACGCGCTACCACATCGGCGAAGCGCGGGGCGGGCTCGGTCTCGAGCAACAGCGGGGCGCTCGCAGCCAAGAGCGGCGCGAACGACGGCTCGACGTGGGTCAGCGTGCCGTCGCTCAGAGCGAGCGCCACCTTGGGGCTGCCCGTCACGCGGCCGATGTAGCTCGCGAATGCTGCAGCCAAAGCGTTGTCGCCTTGGGTCCGGAACTGCTCCGGTACCGTGACTGGCACCTCGGCGAAAGCGCCCAAAGTCGTGAGTGGCACACCGCTCGCGTAAGGAGCCTCGGTCGGATCGAGCGTGGTGAGCCGCTCCACCCAAAACTTCTCTGACTTGGCGAGCTGGGCATCCGCCTCGGTCAGCGCGATGCGCTGTGCCGCGGACAGCTGCACGAGCTTCGAGCCAGCATCGGCGCGCAGCTGCTGCAGTGCGTCGTGCATCGGAACTGCGACGCCGCTCAGCTCACGCAGACCACGGATGATCAGCGTGCCCTGCCCGGTCGCAACACTCAGAGAATCCCCGCCTGCTGCGAGGATGGTGCCCGGCTCGGACGCGCTCTCTTCGAGCGAAGCTTCCGCGCTTGTTACAACGAACGCGCGGTCGCTCGCGATGATCGTCGCGGCGCCGAGCATGTTTGGGTAGCGCGGGCCGAAGTCGAGCGCGCGCACCAGCGCGGCGAGCTTCTCTGCAGGCTCCGAGAGATCGAGCACAGCCGCAGCGGCCGGCCGCGCATAGCGGCCGAAGTATGCACGATCGGGGTCAGTCGGCGGCGTCTGCGGCACCTTCTGCTCGGTGCCTTGTGCGAGCTCGTCGATCATCTGACCGTAGGTCTCGATGGCCAGGCCGAAGCAGCGGGTATTGAGCGAGAGCGAGGTCTCGTCGTCGTTGATCTCGAACGTCGCCTGCTTCAGCACATCGCCGCCATCGAGGCGGTCGGTCATCAAGTGCCAGGTGATGCCGTATTCGCGCTCTTGGTTGATCAGCGCCCAGGTCGGCGCGTTCAAGCCGGCGTAGTTCGGCAGCGGACCGTCGTGGAAGTTGATGGCTGCGCGCTTGGGCAGCGCGAGCGCGGCCTTGGGTATCACGCGCAGGAACGTGATAGCGAACAGGTAGTCAAATGAGTGCTGAGTGAGCGCGCTGACATAGTCGCTGTCGGCGGCAATGGCCGGGATGCCGCGCTGAGCGGCCCAAGTGCGGACGCGGACAGTGTCCGTCACGACTGCTTCGATTTGGTGGCCACGCGTAAGCCAAATCTCACCGCACTCGATAAGTAGGCTGTCGCTGCCAATCAACACACAACGCAACGCTGTTTGAGTCATATCCCTGCCTGATGAATGAGCCCGAGGCTGCCCCGATCGCCCAGCGAAAGTCGCTTCATATAGTACACAGCAGCACCACCCGCTGTGAGCTACTTGGCAAGTTTAAGGCGCGATTCCGAATGAACGCAACGCCGCAAGTAAGAGCCCGCCAATAGCGAAGCCGGCGGCCGCGAAGAAGGGCACGCGTGCGTCATGGAGCGGTGATGCGAGCCCGTGCCGGACGAACCCCCAGTACACCACGATGAAGGCAGGCACTTCGGAGAGCGCCACTCCCCAAACTAAGCCTTCGACTCCGAACCTTGCGAACGCGAGCGGCACGCTCACGAGCAACGCCACGGTGCGCGAAAGGTTGAGGTAGAAGCCGTAACGGCTCTCACCAATCGCCAACAGGCAAAACTGGAACGGCTCGGTCAGCGCAGACAGCGCGACACGTACGACGAGCACCCGTAGCATCCAGCCTGCTTCTTCGTAGCGTGAATCGTACAGAATGTGCACAACCGCAGGGCCAAGCACACACAGCGCTGCGAGACCTGGAATCACCGCTGCGTCTACCGCAAGGCGTGTTCGGTAGAACACGTCTCTGAGCTTCGGGATGCCCTGGGATTTGACCTGGCTGTACGCGGGGAAGAAAACACCATGCGTGATACGACCGGTCGCTTCGCCCAAGGCCGCGCTGAGAAAAGCTGCAGTGCTGTAGATACCGAGCGTGCCGGCACCGAGCATGCGGCCCAAAAGCAGGCGGTCGCCCTGCTGGCTCACGAAGGTCAGAAACGATGAGCCGGCGACCCACTTGCCGAACGCCATCATCGAGCGCGCGTGACCTTTGTCCCATTCGAAGCGGTTGCGATAGCCAACCTTCAGCAAGTGACTGCCACCCACCGCGACGATCGCGTTGGCGATCGAACCGCCCAAGAGCGCCCAGACCGAGCGATCGAACTCGGCCCAGACGACCATCGCGATCACCGAAGCGACCTGCGCGAGCACGTCGATCACCATCAGCGGCAGCACGTCGAGCTGACGGCGCTTGGTGTAGTACGCCGTGGAGCGCAGGCCTAAGATGATGATCGCGAGTGAGCCGAACGGGATCAGACCGAGCAGCTCAGGCTCGTCGTAGATCAGCGACATCGGATACGCGAAAGCGCACGCGATCACCCACAGTACGACGGAGCGCCCGACCTGCCAGGTGAACGCAGTGTTCAAGAAACGCTCGTCGTCGCCGTGCTCGCTTTGAATGATCATGCTGGGCAGACCGACGTCCGACAGCATGGCGAGCGCGTGATTCAGGATGTTCACGAGCGCTGCGAGACCAAACGCCTCGGGAAACAGCATGCGCGTCAACACCAGGTTGCTGATCAACCGGATCGCCTGTGCGGAGCCGTAGCCTGCGAACTCGAACGCAGAGCCGCGCACGAGCCGCTTCGTCAGACCGCCACTCATGGCGCGAGGGGCGGAGCTCTTCGCGACAACCTCCTCGCTCATGCGCCGCGATCTCGGCGCACGAGGTCTGTCGTTAGCGCACAGCGTTGGTGCGAATGAGAATGGGGCCAGCGCAACGGCACGCGCTGAATACTACAACCGTTCGGCGAGTGACCGGCGCCTTTTCTCAGCTCGGAGGCTGGCCGCTCGCATCAAGCCTGTGCCTCAAGCTGAGGCGGACTCGGGCGTGCGGCTCACTTGCGCGCCCACACGCAGCTGTACGCCCGAGACACGGTCGACCCCGAGGCGCGTTTTGTTGGGGGGCAAAGGGTCTAGGAGACTGCGCGTGTGCTCGATGAAGCCCTGCCCGCGGAAGTACTTCTGGAGCGTGGCAAAGGCGTTGCGGGTGATGCGCGCGCTCTCTTCGGGGTGTGCGAGGTAGTAGCGGGTCTTTTCTTCGAGATCGGCGAAGTCCCAGCGCAGCGGCACGTACGTCTCACCCGCGCGGAAGATGTCGGGGTGGGTCTCGACGTGCGACATGTCGGGCTTCAGCAGCAAGGTCCCGCACATCACAGCCTCGTAGTCGCGCCAGCACACTTCGCCGTAACCAAACGGGCTGAAGCAGAGCTTGGACGAGGCGAGCTCGCGCAGGTAGGCGCGGCGCTTGACGCCGGTGCCGCTCATGACTTTGAGGTCCGAACGCAAATGGTCGAGCGCGCCGATCGCCTCGCCGCGCATGCGCTCGTACCAGGGCGTGCCTTTGTACGAGATGCGCGCGTGCAGATCGATCGGGCGAGCCGCGTTCGTGCTTGGCGCTGCGCCGTACAGGAACTTCGGCAGCATGTAATCTGCTGTGGCGAAGCTCGGTCCGACCAACATCCGCGCGTAGAAGTCACTCGGCACAGCGAAGTGTTGGTTCTCGTGCGGCAAGTCGTAGAGCTTGCCGTAGAAGTCCATCAGGTTGGTGTCGCCGTAGGTCGTACGCGCGTACTGCGCGCGGTCACGGAACACGTGCTTCTTCACGTACAGATCGACTTGCGGATGCAGCACCTCTGCCAAACGCAGATCAGTCGGTGCGAACCAGTCGAGGTAGATCAAGCGCGCGTTCGGGTTGTGCTTGCGGATCTTGGCGACCAGCGCGCTGAGCTGTTCGGGTGTGCGATCGAACCAGGTCTGGAAACAGACTGTATCAGCCTGCTCCAAACCTGTTAGGCGAGACGCAGTTTCAAACTGTTTCAGCGACACTTCCCGCAGCTGAATCCCGAACTGACTCGCGAGCTCGGGCTGATAGTAGAAGAAGGGAAATACCTGACTGCTGCAGATCGGATCATCCACCGTGATCAGCAGCAGCTTGTGCCCTGCATCACTCGTAAAAGCCGCGGCGGGCATGCCGCTGCCGACGTGGTGGCGATGTGCGGCCCAAGCCAACAGTCGCGCGCGGTTCGATGCTTGCGCGAGCGCCTGCGCGCCGACGTTGACGCCGTCAGCATCCACGCGCGTGAGGCGCTGTGCCCCCGCGTAGAGGCCCGATGCCGCATCCAGACTCAGCTGACCCACACGGCGAGCGGTTCGCGCAAAGACTTCGCGCGAAGCCGAAGCTTTCGTGACTATCTGCATACTTGTACGAGCCTCGAAGCGTAAGGCTCGAGGCTCGCCGGGTTATGTCACGTTTACTGATGACCCGTTAGTGAAAATAACGACAACACATTGCCTCACGATTGCCACGAAGCTGTGCAACTGTTGCAGCGGTTAGCTGCATCATGCTTCAGCTTGTACGGGTAATCCCGCAGCACGCCACGCATCGAAGCCGCCGATCACATCACCCACGTGCTGATAACCGAGCGCACGCAGGCTGGCTGCAGCAAAGCTCGAAGCATACCCCTGCTGACACAGGATCACGACGCGCCGCTCGTAGCTGCTGATGTCGGGAAGACGATGATCACACTGCGGGTCGAGACGCCACTCCAACACGTTGCGTTCAATGACTAACGCGTGCGGAACCACACCGTGCTCCGCACGTTGCGCGATCGGTCTAATATCGATCAGCAAGGCTCCTTGCTGTTGATAGTCGAACGCCTCTGCGACTGAGTAGCGGTCAATATCAGCTCTGGCCTCGTCCAGCAATGAATCCACGCTGCGCTTGCCGACGTTTTTCCCTTGTATCACCACAGGCTGCTCTCCTCCATGCGAACGGCTCGCAATTCCGTTGTTGTGCGAATCGCTCGCAACATACACTTCTACCACTGGCCCGACTCTTCCGTGCGAATGGCTCGCAACATTCCGTTAACGCTGCGCTCATAGAACGTCATGCGCGCAAGCGACGGCGCATACACGTGGACCGAGTAGGCGTCCTCTGTGCTCTCGTTCCAGACGTGATGTCGAATATGTTTCGGCAGCTCGACCTGGGTCTGGCACAGCCACGGCCGCTCGAACCAATCGTCGCCGAGGTTCGCACGCTCGCGCAGCTCGCCGCGTAACACCACTGCAACGGCGCTGGCATCCCCGTGATCATGCAAGGGTGCTTCACTGCCGGGCGGCCAGCGGATCAACCACGTCTCACAACCCGCGAGACTGGGCAGGCGAATGTAGGAGCGGGTGCCGTCGCGCGGTTGAAACTGCCAAGCGTCGAGATCCAACGTGCCCAGGCGAGCTTGCCAGCGGGCGAGCTCGCGACACGCTCGGGCGTGTTGCTGGCGTCCCGTCAGGACGGGTTGATCGAGAAGAGAGACTTCCGCGGTGCTCATCTGACCGCGCATTTCAACATCTGTGCCCCCTGTGGGGGCCCTGCAGCGGCCCCTGGCGGCTCATCCGTGTTTTATAACGGATTTTCCGTCGCGAACGCTGGCAGGACACACGGCAGTTCCCAGCATTTGCAACAGGCTAACCGTGCCTCCTGATCATGCTGCCCTCGTCAACACAGCCATAGTCTCCAACGGCGTCGTGGACTTGAGCGCCGCCTTTGTCGTCCGGACGTCGACGATGCGACAGGTGCCGTTTGCAACTAAGCCCATCGTGATGGCGAAGACAGTCGTGGCGCTCATGTTCACCGCGCCGCTAGCACTACCGCAGGACGGTGCGGAACAAGCGAGGGCCGGCGAAAGATCGGACCAGGCGTGCTAGGCCAACGCCCCCGCTTCGGTTGCGTGGGTCGAAGCACGCGCACGGGGTGTGCTAACGCTGGAAGGTCGCGGTTCTGGGTGACGTCAGCTTGTGCTAAGCGCCTGCACGCAGATGCCGTCGGACCTCACGCGGGCGGAAGTACTACGAAGGGCATGGCCGATCATCCTGGCGAACGCCACGGTACCGCTGTTGTCACTCGTCGACACCGCGGTGATCGGCAACACAGGCAGCGCGACCGACTTGGGTGCAGTGGCCCTCGGCGGGCTGGTGTTCAACTTCATCCACGTGGGATTAAACTTCTTACGCATGAGCACGACCGGCTTCGTCTCGCAAGCGGGCGGCGCTGGCGATGCATACGAGGTGCGCGCTGTGTTCGCGCGTGGCTTGTGCGTGGCTGCGGTGATCGGGCTCGTGTTGCTGCTGCTCAAACTACCCGTCACGGCGCTGTCGATGCAGCTGCTCCACGGCAGCGACTCCGTCGAGAGCAGCGCACGTGCTTACGTAGGCGTGCGGCTGTGGGCTGCACCCGCGGGCTTGTGCACGCACGTGGTGCGCGGTGTGCTGATCGGGCTTGGGCATAGCCGCGCATTGCTCTGGCTAGAAGGCTGTCTGAATGGCGTTAACTTGGCGCTGAACCTATTGTTCGTCGCGGGGCTCGGCTGGGGTGCGACCGGAGTCGCGCTCGGCACTGCGATCGCAGAATGGTTTGGGTTTGTGCTCGCGCTCGTTCTGGTACGCGCAGCGCTGCGTAAAGTGCCCGCGAGCAAGCCGTTGACATGGAGCGGCGTGTTTCGCGCAAGCGAGCTGCGCGTGCTCTTCCAAGCCAACGCAGACATTCTCGTGCGCACGGTGCTCTTACTGTTTGGCTTCGCTGTGTTCACCGACGCCAGCGCGCAGTTCGGCGACGTGGTGCTCGCAGCCAATCATGTGCTCTTACAGATCATCAGCTTCTGCGCGTTCTTTCTGGATGGCTATGCGAACGTCGCAGAGAGCTTGGTGGGCAGCGCCCTAGGCGCGGGGGAGCGGCGGGCGTTCGACAGCGCCGTGCGCCGCTCGAGCGAGCTCGCGTTTGCGAATGCGGCGGTTCTCGCGCTCGGCTTGTTCGGCTTCGGACCGTTCATCATCCGTGCGCTCACAGACCTGCCCGCCGTTCAAGCAGCAGCTTTATCGCAGTTGCCACTCGCAGCACTGTACATAGCGCTCTCGGTAGCAGCGTTTCAGCTCGACGGAATCTTCATCGGCGCCACGCGCACACGCGACATGCGCAACGCATCGATCGCCTCATGCGCAGTATTCGTAATCGCCGCAAAGCTACTCATCGAACAATTCGGCAACGCAGGCCTATGGCTCGCGTTCCTAATCTTCGTCATCGCACGCGCGCTAACCCTCGGCGCCTACTACCCCGGCCTCCGCCGCTCCATTGCCGATTTGCCTCAGCGCCTGTAAACGACGTTGCGGCTGAGTGTTGTCTGCCGCCGCGAGCCGTCAACATGGCGGGGCGGACGCCGCAAGATCTTGCGCCTGATGCTTGCGTTTGCCGCGCACAGCGGCGCGCGAGCTAGGCGCACCTCGTGCAAACGCGGCTTGTTGCACGTGCGCAGTCCCGCATCACCGCGAGCTGCGTCAGGCATGACATAAAGTGCGCGCGAAGGGGGGCGCTTTATCCGCGGGCCGCCGCGACGAGCTGCAAGCTGCCTTGGCGCTTGAATCATGGCCTATCAATGAACCGAGGAGTTAGTCAGTCACCACGGATTCGTCAAGAATGCATGTCGCGGGATGACCGAAAAATACGGCATGTCAGCGCAGCCTTCAGCGGCAGGCCGCAAACGCGGTCATGCGTGGGCCTTTGCAGCGATGGCTTGTCGCTCTTGTAGCCGAGCGCCGAGGCGAGCGCGCGCAGCTGCGCGTCGTCGCTGTATGCTGCGAATACGTGCAGCCACGGCTCGCGCGGCGAGGTCACCGCAAGCACGGCAGCCGCAAACAGCTCACCCGGGCCCCCGAACCAGCGCAGCCGCTGTGCACACAGCGCGTAGCCCGCTTCTCCAGCGAGCTGGGCGTAGAATGCCTGCAGAGTCAGGCGGCGGGTGCTGGGCATCGACACGTGCCGGCATCACAAGCAATGGAGGGAGCCTGCCTGCATCGAGCTGGACTCGGGTGCGGTCATCGAGCTGCTCACGCGTGTCGCGCCAGAGGCGCACGTCGATCATAGCGATCACGGGCTGATGGGCGTGTTGCCCTGCAAACGCGAGCAGACTCCGGATAGCAGCAGGTCCAGACACGGAAAGCCCAAACACAAGCCGCTCTCTCTGTGGCAGCCACATCAAGAGCCCTCCGAGCTCGCCGACAGGGTCGGGCTGGGCAACATCGTCAAGTGCACGCAACAGCGCGGACAGGGCAGCTCGAACGGCCCCGGTTGCCAACGATGAGCTGCGTTCGACCCAACGCCGACGCTCCTGATCGGTACGCGACGCCCAGCTCGCGCGCAGCTCGGATTCGGACATTTCCAAGCCCATCGCCGCGCACGCAAAGGCTTCATCCAGCACGTCACAGTCGGTTTCGATAGCTTGCAACCAGTCACTCGCCATCGCGCGTAAGTCACTCGAGCTCGACATCAAGAGCTGCTGTTGCTCAGTCTGGAGCGCAGCGCTTACTACCTCGCTGACTGCCCCGTCAGTCACGAGCGTGCTCACAACGGGTGCACCCATCTCACGCTGCCGCTGATGGCTGCACCACACTCGCGTGAACGCTTGAAACAACTCCACGTTCAGACGCCCCCGCGAGCCCTGCCTCCCCGTAGCAGCGGCAGGATCCCGCAAATCTATCGTTGCTCGACCGTGGCAAAGTGTCACGGAGGAATGCGCCCAACTGGCGCAGTTTAGTGCGCGCCTGGAGCGCGTCTGCGGTGGTCTCGCACCCTTTTCGCGCCACGTTGCTGTTGGCTGCACTAGAAAGCAGAAGCGGAAGCGAGGGGCGGGATGAGGTGGATTTGTTGGGTTGGATGTTGGTTGCTGGTGGCAGGCTGTGTGGCTCCGCGCGGTGTTGTGCCTGCGCGGCCTTTGGCAGGGTTTGTTCCTGGAGCTGCTGAGCCGGATGCTAAGGCCAAGGTGGTTGCGTTGGTCCCGCAACTCGATGGGTTTCTGCAGGAGCGTTTCGCTGCCAGTGGGGCGACTGGGATGGTGGCCGGGGTCGTGTTGGACGGGGAGTTGGTTTATGCGCGCAGCTTTGGACTGCTGGCACGAGGGTCGGCTGCCGCTGTGAGCGGCGACTCTGTGTTTCGTGTAGCTTCGCTGAGCAAGAACTTTACCGCTCTTGCTGTGTTGCAGCTGCGGGATGCCGGCAAGCTTGCGTTGGATGTGCCTGTGACGGCCTATTTGCCGGAGCTACGGGCGATGCGCGGAAGCACGCGAGATGCTGCTCCGATTACGGCGCGCATGCTACTCACGCACTCTGCTGGGTTGGCGTGGGACGACGTTTGGGGTGCGGTGTCGTTTGGCTTCAGCGAGGCGGAGCTCGCTGCCTTCTTGCAAGCCGGCGTGACGCTGGCCCGTGAGCCTGGCAGTGGTTTCGAGTATTCGAACCTAGGGTTTGCGTTGTTAGGAAGACTTATCGAAAGAGTGTCAGGCTTGAGTTTCGAGGATTACATGACACAACATATCTTGCGTCCACTCGGCATGACCTCTACCGCTTGGAACGCCCGTGCTGTGCCTGCTTCGCGCATGGCCGTTGGATACTGGGGCGAGCAGGAGCCGCTCGCCGAGGCGCCACGCGTGGGAGAAGGGGTGTTCGAGCCCGCCGGGGGCATGTACACCACGCTGCATGACTATGCGCGTTATCTGGGCTTTCAGCTTTCCGCGTATCCGGCGCGCGACGAGCCCGAGCGCGGTCCTGTGCGCCGCAGCAGTGTGCGCGAGACGCATCGACAGCAGCGGGCAGCGCCACACATCGAGGAACCGATCGCCGAGCTCACAGGCGCTGGGCTCGCCTTGCACGAAAGCAGTTACGGCTTCGGGTGGTTCGTGGAGAGCTCGTGCGATTTTCGTGAACGCGTCCAACATGCAGGTTGGGAGCCCGGCTACCACGCAGGCGTGATCATGTTCCCTGCGCAGCGGATCGCGGTCGTGACGATGTCGACGAGCCAGCCAGTACGTTCTGCAGAAGGTCTGCTGAAGGTGCTGCGCGACGCGGATGCCCTCCCCGCGCCGCTGGAAGCGGCAGCGAGCGCTGAGTTGGTTGCGGCGCGCGAGCGCGTGCTGCGACTGCTCGAGAGCTGGGATGATCAGCTCGCAGAACAAACTTTCGACGCACGGGCGCAGCACTACCCTTGGCGTGAGCGCGTGAAGGCCGATTTCTCGATGCTCACGCGCGAACATGGCCGCTGCGAGCCGCAGGCCGAACTGCATGCGATGAGCCGGCTCGCAGGCACATGGACGCTGCATTGTGAGCGCGGTGCGATCGAGCTGCGCGTCCAGCTGACGCCGGAAGATGCGCCGCGCATCCTATTCCTGCGCTGGACTGAGCAGCTTCCGCCGGACGAACGCATGTCGCGCAGCGCCGCGCAGCTGGTAGCTGCTATCGGCGCCACGCAACCAGCGCCATTCGAAGAGCTCGCACCGAGCCTCGACCGCGACCGCTTGAACAAGCGCCTCGCACACGCAGCGATCGATCATGGGACCTGCAGCATCGACAGCACCAGCTCCGGCAACGGGCGTACGTTTGCGACGTTTGCGTTGCAGTGTCAGCACGCGCCGCTCGATCTCACGCTTCAGCTCGACGACTCCGGGCAAGTCGTCGAGGCTGATCTGCACAAGCCTCGCGTGCAGCGCGCAACCTGCTGGCAGTGAGCCCTGCACCCGCGCGTCGAGCGCGCGAGTGCAGCCATGACGCATCACTCAGCCCCAGCTGCCGGCGATCTGTCGCGTCACACAATTCAGGCGATTGAAGAGGTTGGTCGTCGAGATCCAGATCGCTCGCGGCGCGAGGGCCTTTTCGTCGAAGTGTTTTGCGGCTTCGTCCCATACTGCGTCGGGGACTGCATCGCTGGTGTCAGCGATGCGCGTCACAGCTTCTGACAGCGCGAGCGCCGCGCGCTCGGCGTCGTTGAAGAATGGCGCCGCGCGCCATGCAGAAGTGGCGATCAACCGCTGGTCTGTCTCGCCCGCTTTCTTGGCCATACGCGCGCCCTAGTCGACACAAAAGCTGCAGCCATTGATCTGGCTTGCGCGCAAGTGGACGCGGTCGAGCACCTTCTTGTCGACGCCGGATTCAGCAGGGATTTTGACCAGCGGCTGAATCGCTTCCATCGCGCCGGGCAGCAATGTTGCGGGGTTCTTGATTCGAGGTTGCATGGTGATTCTCCTGATTCAGTCGTTTGGGTTCGTTCGTTGATATGACAAGGCAGGCACGCCGGGTGTGACACGGGACGGACATTTTTCTGGAAACGCTATACTCGCTATCCTGTGCAGCCGCCGATCACCCGAGTTCCTCCCGCCGACGTTCAGGTCACCGTCGAGCTTGTTCACGCCCTGTTGCGTGAGCAGCGCCCGATCTCGCCGCGCTGCCGTTCGTGAGGCTCGCAGAGGGCTGGGACAACGTGATGTTCCGTCTGGGCGACGCGTGGCTGGTGCATGCACCCCGTCGCGCAGCGGCCGCCGAGCTCGTACTCATCCCGCAAAAGTGGTTGCCACAGCTCTGCCCGCCTATCCCTACGCTTCGCCGGCGGCTAAGCACGACCACCCTAGAACCGCCCCCGTGGACAGCGTTACACTCGGGGCACCGGGAATATGGCGAGCGCAAAGAGCGTTGGAAAATACGTGGCACGCATCGACGGCCTATTGCGCCTGGTCATCCAACAAGGTGCCGACGAGCTCCGCCTGATCGTCGAACGAGAGCCCAAGATGTATGCGCGTGGCCAGCCCAAGCGGCTGTCGGTGCCTGCCACCTCCGAGGAGACGCTGCGCATCTTGCTCGGGGACATTATGTCGCCCGAGGTCGAGTCAGCGCTGAACGTACAAGGTCACGCTGAAACAGCGTATGAGGCAACAGGCCTCGGTCTGTTCCGCGTGAAATTCAAGCTCGCCGAGACGGGCGGTTTCGAGGTGGCGTTGCTCTACGCCGAAGTCCACGCCGGCGGCGAGGAAACGCCTGAAGCTCCAGCGGCTCCCGCACCCGGGGCGAGTCGCGAAGGGGCGCGGACGCTGCCGCACGGCAGATCGGCATCGCCGCCAACAGCTGCAGAGCCGAGCGCACGCGCGGCTGCGGTGAGTCCCGCCTCTGCGCCAGGTCCGTCCGAGCGCAAGCACTTGGCCGGCGCCCAAGACGTAGCGTCGCAGCCGGCAGGTCGCGAAAACAACCTGCATGCCGCAGGCACAGGTGCACATGCTGTCCGCGACGCGTCGCGCGCATCGCCCGCGCAGCGGATCCCCACACTCACGAGCCCGACGCACACGGACACTCGCAGCGCGAGCGGGCCGGACACGCCACAGCTGGCCACCCATGAGCCGCACCCTCGCGCCGACGCGCAACGCTCGGTCAGCGCTCCCGGCGCGCTACCTTTAGAGCGTTCGGTCACGCAACACGCGCCGAGCGCGTTGCAGGAGCTGGTCCGCAGCGCAGCCGCGCTGCATGCGAGCGATCTGCACCTGGCCGAGGGTGAGCCGCCCCGCGTGCGGGTCGATGGCAAGCTGCAGCAGCTCTCGCAGATGATCGTGGCCGAGCTGCCCAAGCTGCTGGGTTTGGAAGGCAGCGATCACACGCGCCTGATGCAGATCGGCGGCATCGACCTCGCGCTCGAGCTGCCCAAGCTCGGGCGCCTGCGCGCGCACGTGTACCGCACCGAATCCGGCTACGCAGCCGCGCTCCGGATGTTGCCGCGCGCCGCTCCCAGCTTCAGCGAGCTCAACATGCCGCTCGCGTTCGACGACCTCGTCGACTTGCCGCACGGCTTGGTTCTCGTGTGTGGCTCCGCTGGATCAGGCAAATCCACTACCCTCGCAGCGCTCGCCCAGGAGCTGCTGCGCCGACGCTCAGTCGTGATGGTCACGCTCGAAGATCCGATCGAGTACACCCTCTCGCCCAGCGCTCACTCGCTCGTACGCCGGCGCCAGATTGGGCGCGATGTCCGCGACTTCCCCGCCGGACTGCGCGATGCGCTGCGTGCCGATCCCGAAGTGCTGCTGGTCGGTGAGATGCGCGACCCGGAGAGCATCAGCTTGGCGCTGACGGCGGCGGAGACCGGGCACCTGGTCATGTCGTCGTTGCACAGCGGCTCGGCGATGTCCGCGCTCGAGCGGATCGTCGACGCCTACCCCACTGCCCACAAAGAGCAGATCCGCACACAGCTAGCAGACGCGCTGCGCGCCGTGATCGTGCAGCGCTTGCTGCCGCGCGCGAGCGGTGCCGGCCGCATTCCAGCGATCGAAGTGCTGCGCGTGACGCGCGCTGTCGCGAGCTTGATTCGCGATGGCAAGACCGAGCAGCTGCCGACCGTGCTGCAGTCCAGCAAGCGCGACGGCATGCTCGTGCTCGAGCGCTGTCTGGCGGGTCGCGTGCTGGCCGGCGAGGTGACGCTGGCAGCGGCAAACGCTGCGGCCAACGATCCCGACACGCTCGCGACTTACTTGGGTCGCCGGTAGAGCTAGCCGACGTCAGCCCGCATGTCGGTCTGCCGCCGCATCCATCTCCCTTGCCGCAGCGCACGCGCCGCGGCGATAGTTCCAGGATGTCTAGCGATATCAACCGGCGCTCGGGTGCGGATGCGTCCACTTCCAACATGTCCCAGGCCGCTCGCGAGCTGCGCCGCGACTTCTTATTCAATCTCTTCACGCGTCAGGCCGCGTTCTTAGAGATCGCTACCACCAATGATCTGTACACCGCGCTCGCATACACAGTGCGCGACCGCATGTTGCAACAGTTCATTCATTCCGCGCACAGCTACTATCAAGACGCGAGCCGCACAGTCGCGTATTTGTCCGCGGAGTATCTGATCGGTCCGCAGCTCGGCTACAACTTGGTCACGCTGGGCATGTACAACGACGCGAAGGAAGCGCTGTCACAGCTCGGGATCTCGGTGGATGAGCTGATCGAGCACGAACGCGAGCCGGGCTTGGGCAACGGTGGTTTGGGGCGCTTGGCAGCGTGTTACATGGACTCACTCGCGACCCTGCGCGTGCCAGCCATCGGCTACGGCTTGCGCTACGAGTTCGGCACCTTTCGCCAGCAGATCGTCGATGGCCGGCAAGTCGAGTCGATCGATCACTGGGCGCGCCTGACGTATCCGTGGGAAGTGCCCCGTCCGCACCTGGAGTTCGAGGTTAAGCTCGGCGGCTACACGAAAGCCGGCTACGACGCGAACAATCGCTACCACGTACGCTGGATCGCTGAGCGCGTGGTCAAAGGCATGGCTTGCGACACGCCCGTTCCCGGCTACGGCGTCGAGAACACGAACATGATGCGCTTGTGGCAGGCCGCTGCCACGGAGTCGCTCGATCTCTCGGCTTTCAACAAGGGCGATTACTACGGCGCAGTGCACCAGAAGGTCGCGTCCGAGAACATCTCCAAAGTTTTGTACCCAAACGATCAGCCCGAAGCGGGCAAAGTGCTGCGTTTGGAGCAGCAGTACTTCCTGGTGTCCTGCTCGCTGCAGGACATGATCCGCCTGCATTTGCAGCGCGCGAGCTCACTCGACACATTCTCTGACAAGTTCACGATCCAGCTCAACGACACGCATCCTGTCTTGGCGATCCCGGAGCTGATGCGGCTCCTGGTGGATGAGCATGGCCTCGGCTGGGACAAGGCCTACGAGATCACCAGCGCGTGCATGGGCTACACGAATCACACGCTCTTGCCGGAGGCGCTCGAGACCTGGCCGCTGCCGCTGTTCAAGCGAATTTTGCCGCGTCATCTCGAGATCATCTACGAGATCAACCACCGCTTCTTGGACCAGGTGCGCCGACGCTATCCGGGCGACAACGAGCGCATCGAGCGCATGTCGATGATCGGTCGCACCGAGCATGAAGGCGTGCGTATGGCCAACATCGCATGCGCGTGCAGCCATGCAGTCAACGGCGTGTCTGAGTTGCATTCGCTGCTGCTGCGACAATCGGTGCTGCCCGACTTCTACGAGATGTGGCCCGAGCGCTTTTCGAACGTGACCAACGGCGTCACGCAGCGCCGCTTCATGCTGCTCGCCAACCCCAAGCTCTCGAGTCTGATCACCGAAGCCATCGGCGACAGCTGGACGCACGACTGCGATGCGCTCGCGGGCCTAGAGCGCTTCGCCGATGACGCCTCGTTCGTCGAGCGCTTCAAAGCGACGCGCCGCGCGAACAAAGTGCACCTCGGCTCGATCTTCGAGCACCAGCTGGGCGTGCGCGTGGATCCCGACGCATTGTTCGACGTGCAGATCAAGCGCATCCATGAGTACAAGCGCCAGCACCTCAACATCCTGCGCGTGATCACGCTGTACCGGCATCTGAAAGAGAAGCGCGCGCTGTCCGAAGTGCCGCGCGTGGTGATCCTGAGCGGCAAAGCCGCGCCGGGTTACTACATGGCCAAGCTGATCATCCAGCTGATCGCTGATGTCGCAGCGTTCATCAACCTCGATGAGTCGGTGTCCAAGCAGCTGCGCGTGGTGTTCGTGCCGGACCTCAACGTCAAAGTGGCGCAGAACATCTACCCTGCCGCCGACCTGTCCGAGCAGATCTCCTTGGCAGGCAAAGAAGCATCCGGCACGGGCAACATGAAGTTTGCGATGAACGGCGCGGTCACGATCGGCACGCTCGATGGTGCAAACGTCGAGATCCGCGAGCGCGTGGGCGCGGAGAACTTTTTTCTGTTCGGTCTCACAGCCGAACAAGTCGTGGAGAAGCGCCGCCGCGGCTACCGTCCGCGCGCGCTCTACGAGAACAACCCCGAGCTACGCGCGACCATCGACTTGATCAACTCCGGCGCGTTCTCGCACGGCGAGCGCGATCGTTACGCACCGTTGATCAACTCATTGTTAGATCAGGACCCCTTCATGGTCCTCGCCGACTTCGACGCGTATCTCACAGCGCAGCGCTTGGCGGCGGAGCAATATGCACATCGCACGCTGCTCGCACGCAAAGGCATCTTGAATATCGCGCGTGTGGGTTACTTCTCGTCGGACCGCGCCGTCGCCGAGTACTGCAAGAACATCTGGAACGTGACGCCTGTCGATCTCAAGCTCGGCCACAATCACTTCTACACATCGTTCCCACCGCCAGCGCGACTCACCAGCTCGCATCCGCCGAGGCACACGCTGCTACCTAACAAAGGCGCTGAGAATACCCAAGCGAAGCTCCCCGAAGCTGTGGGCGAAGGCGAATAGCTTTCTCCGTACTGGCAGGCGATTTCACATCGTGCGGCATCGTGAAGCAGACTAAGCTGCATGCTCGAACGGCAGTTGTGTCCCATCGCCGACCACGACGTGTGGCCGCTGAACGGATCAGCAACGCATGAGCCCAGGCTCGCTCCAGCGTGCCCGGGGCCCCTGAGGTGACGGAGCGAGCGTCTAGCGCCTGCGCAGCAGAGGAGCGAGCTCGATGGATTCGCCCATCGCGCGGTAACCCGCATCGTTCGGATGCAGCTTATCCAAGGATTTCATGACCGGCTCCGTGTGAGGGACTGCAATCACGACGTACCTGGACACGCCCGCTCGACAGGGAACGAGAAAAAACGTCTGAATCCGCCGGGGCAGGCGCCGGAGCCTCACTGCGGCGGCTTTGCGGCGCGAGCTTCGCGCGGCGACCCCTTTCGCCAGGCGATTTCGACGTTACATTGATCGACATGGACCACCTACACACTGCGACTCGGTCTGCCAGGGCGCACGACACGGCAGCGCAGAGCGCCAACGACATCCTCTGGGTCACGTACCGCTGGATGTCCATCGGCTTAGCCATCACGGGCGTCGTCGCACTGCTGGTCGCAAGCTCCCCTGCCGCGGTCGAGATGCTCGTCACCAACCGCGCCATCTTCTTCGGCTTGATGATCGCGCAGCTCGGCCTCGTGGTCGCGTTCAGCGCGCTCGTCACCCGCGTGAGCGGGTTTGCAGCAGCCGCGATGTTCTTCGGCTACGCCGCGCTGACAGGCGCGACATTCTCCACGCTGTTCCTCGTGTTCACCACCTCGTCCATCGCGAGCACGTTTTTCATCACGGCGGGCACCTTCGCCGGACTTTCGGCCTACGGCGCAGTCACCAAGCGTGATCTGTCGGCGATCGGACGGTTCGCACTGTTCGCGTTGATCGGCCTGGTCATCGCATCGGTCGTGAACATCTTCCTCGCCAGCTCCGCGCTGACGTGGCTGACAACCTTTGCAGGCATCGTGATCTTCGGCGCCCTCACCGCCTACGACACACAACAACTCAAGGCCATGTTCCAAGCGGAAGGTTATGCGAAGAACCTGGCTCTACGCGGCGCCCTCAAGCTCTACCTCGACTTCGTAAACATGTTCCTCTTCCTGCTCAACCTAACAGGCCGCCGCCGCTAACAGCTGTCTCCCCAAACGAAACGCCCGGCCCAGCCGGGCGTTTTGCTTTCCGTCATCGAGCGCGGCGCGCTCGCTTCGCAACGACCCAAACATCGCCGAGCTTCGCGAGCAGCCAAGCGATCACCGCCCAGCACGCCAATACGGCACTGGTCCCAAAGTACATCTGCCACGCGCGAGTATGCCGCTGCGGCTCGTAGTCGAGCGCTGCGTCGTCGACATCGTCCGGGTCATAGCGAACGGAGATCGCTGCTCCCACCGGCGGCGCAGAAGCAGCCACGACGTGCCTGTGCGTCGCGAAATCGTAGTCGTGGTCTTGGCCGTCCCAGAACAACGCGCGCTCGACGGTTCGGCGGCCTGCGACGTAACGCACGACGAGCTCGGTGTCATGGCGCTTGCCTGTCGTCACAAGCCTATGTTCGAGCACGACCCCTTGAGTGCTCGGCCAGCTGAGCTCGCGCTGCCGCCGCGCTGAGCTCCAAGCCCATGCGCAGGCGGCCGCCGCAGCGATCACAACGGCAAGAAACATCGTCACCGCGACGGTTTCGCGAAGCCTAGCGCGGCGAGTCTTGGCAGGGCCCGCGGCATTGCGGCGTGCAAAAGCGCGAGGCCCCTTGGTTCTGCGAACGCGCTTCATACCAACAGCGCTATCGGTCGCGAACCGCGCGAGTTGCCTGTCAGCGCTGCAGCTCAGTCGAAGTACTTCGAGATGTCGTAGCCCTTGTGCTCGCAGTAGGTGCGGAGGTCGTTGCCTATTGCGGTCAGGGCGAAGCGTACGACGAGCAGGTCGTCGATGTAGCCGATGCCTGGGATCATGTCCGGGATGACGTCGATCGGAGAGAGGAAGTACACGAGCGCGGCTGCAGCCGTCGCGATGCTGATCCAGGGGATCTCGCGGTAGGAGCCGTCGATGTACGCGCGGATGACCTCGTAGAGTAGTTTGACTTGGTTGACGAGCTTGTTGAGCTTGTCCGGGACCTTCTTGAACTTCTCGTCCAGCTCGCGGCGGCGCGATACGACGCGGCGCACATCTTCGTCCGTGACGTTCTGCGCATCACGCTCTACGCGTGCCTTGAGCGCTTCTTCGTCCAACCTAGGATCCTTCGCTCGATCTTCCATGGCGTCACCTGACAGGTACGCGAGGAGCGTAGCGGATGGATGGAGGTCGCTCAACGCGATGCACGCTGGGGCATCACTGACCTCGCCAGCCTGCCTCACTCACCGAACTGACACAATCAGGTCCGCTTGTACTGAATGGGTAGCTTGATCTGTGAGGATTTTCGGGGCTTCGGGAAACGCACGGTTTCCAACACCTTCGCGCTGCACTGCTGGAGCGTGTCGTCCTTCAACGTGCCTCCCACGCGCTTGATGTTCGTGGCGCGGCCGTTGGTGCGCACGGTGAAGCCGTAGATCACGCGGCCCTTGATCCGAGGCTTCTTCTCGATCGCTTGCTCATAACACGCCAGAAGCTTGGGCTGCGCCTTCCCGAGTGCCGCCGTGAGCTGCGTTTCGCTGAGCTTTCCCCCGCGTAGCTGAGCGGACTCCAGCTTGAGCAGCGGCAAGTGCGATGGCGCCGGCGGAGCGAGCTGCGTGGGCTTGCCGGCATGCTCCGCTTCCGCAGCCGCCTCTTCGACGGCCGCCGCTGCGGCGGCAGCAGGTGCTTGCGGTGCGGCGGGCTGCGCCGCCATCGGTTGGCTGGCCGCAGCCGTACTCTCACGTGCGGCGCCGGGCTGCGCGAGCGGCGTGTTGTCGTTGCTCGGCGCGCGCACCGATAGGTAGATGCCCAACGCAGCCGCCGCGCCCAGCGCGATTCCGCCCAGCGTGACATAGCTGTTTTTGGCAACCGACAAGCGGCGCGCTTGCAGCTCCGAAGCGTCGCTGCGCACGATCGGCGTGAGCGACGAAATCGGAGGCACCGAGGGCCGCGTGGTGACGACTTGCGGCACGCCATGCAGCGAGAGCACGTCATTCATCGGTCCAGTACCAGGCATGGTCGCGCGCGCAGCGGCTGCTGGAACTGAAGCCATCGGCTGCGCTGCCCCAGCAGCTGCAGGCGGCACAAGCGCTGCGGCCACACCTGCAGCTGGTGGCGGCGCACCGATCGCAGCCGACGGCGGCACAGCTAGCTTGGGCGGCATGCCGAGCACGGTGATCTTGGGCGAGCTGATCTGCATGCGCGGGCGGACCGCGTAGCGCGTGAGCAGCGCCTTGGCTTCGGCGTGATCGGACACCAGCGCGAGCGCGCGATCCAACATCGCGACACCGTCAGGATTACCCAGCACCTCACCCAGCGTGCAGAAGAGGTCGGCTGCTTGCTCGCGATCGCCATGGCCGTCGCGCTTCACGTACAGCTCTGCCAGCTCGCGCACGCGATCGGGCGAGGCGTCGGACTCCAGCACCTGCTCGGCCTCTGCGATCTCTGCGGACAGCGCCTCGCCAGCGGCCAAATCCGCCGCCGACAGCGGCGGAACGCTGAGCGTCGGGTGTAGCTCGAGGTCGAGCGTATGCACTTCCTGGGTGTGTTCCTCGGGAGTGCTCTCCGCTTGCTCGCTCACCGAGAGCTGAGGCAGCGGGGTCAGTCGAATCGGTTGGGTCTGCACCGCGGGACGCAGCGCTTGAGAGGCAGCCGCTGCGCCGCCGCCAGCCGCTCGTGGCTGCGAGGGCACACTCGATGAACGCCGAGGCTCGGTCACCGCACGCAACGCGGGCGGCGGCGTGGAGCGCAGCTGCGCGGGAAAATCACTCCCTGCGGTCGTCTCGCTCAGCAACGTAGGCACAGGCGTCGAACGCCGGTCCGATGGGCGCGCATCGATGTGCGATTCCCGCTCGGTGGTCACCGAAGCAAACGGCGATTGCCTGTCCGGCGAACGAGCACCAACTTGTGCATCCCGCTCCGCAGCAGGCACCGATAAGAACACTCGTGCCTCGACTTGCGAAGCTCTCTCTCCGCCCTGCGCTGCAAACGGCGAGCGCGCATCGCCCTGCGAATCTGCGCCGCCCTGCGCGGCAGGCGGCGAGGACCTTCGGTCGAGGGCACGCGCAGCCATCTGCAAGCTCGTCTCGCCGCGCTGCGCGGCCAACTCTTGCTCGCTGGCACCAGACTCGCTCGAGCTCTCCTCATGCTGCGGCGCAACGTAGCCGTGCAGCGTGCGCGGACGCCGCGCTTCACTCTCGCTGCGAAGCGACGGCGCAGGCACGACTTGCGGCCGCGGAATACTCGACTCGCGCAGTGACTCGACGTCGAGCTCCTCGGTAGCTTCCTCGGGGAGCTCTTCAGTCAGAAGCGTCTGGGTCAACGCGCCGGGCGGCAGCGTCTTGAGCTCGTGCAACAGCTCCGCATTCGCATCGATCGCGCCTGCCGACGCCGCGGACTCGGGCCGCGCGCTCATCGGGCGGCCGGCCACGATCGCTTGGCTCCGCAGCTGCTCCGCTCGCGCGACGTTGCGCAGATCGGATTCGGCGATATCCGCCGCCTCCGCCAACGCCGAAGCGCCGAGCCAGCCGCCGCCAGCGGCAGCCGCCCAACCCTCGAGGATCGTGATCAGCTGCTCGAGTCCGTAGAGATCGTTCTTGGTCCTGAGCGCATGCCTCTGGCCAGCGAGCAGCCGCTTGACCCGGTTTAGGGCAGCTTCGTCGTAAGGACCAGATTGGAGAATTTGGTACAGATCGAGCGTGCTTGTATCCATGATGCAGCCACCGCGCAGGGCTCCGTCGCAGCGAATCCGCCGTTCGCGGTCATGCCCTCCCCTAAGTGGGCGTTGCGCAGTTCCCCTAGTGTACACCGCTGCGGCGTGGATAAAAGTTGCACGTACAGTGACACATCACAGCTGAGCAGTGACACGTGCGCACCACCAACTACCGCAACCGTAACCGTAACCGTAACCGTCGACTTAGCCGAGTCGAGTGCGACTACGTCGACGGTTAAGGGAACAAGGGACGCGGTGATTACTCACCGCGCCCCTTGCATTGTGCGAAACCTACCGAGGGGTATCACATCGAAGGTTGAAGCTGACGCGCATCCGAGTCCGCGGGGGGAACGCGTTTTTCGGAACGAGCGTCGAGCGCTGACCAATCGATGACTACACTTTGCCCCCGCTGACGGGCTTGGCGCTCGAAGTCGCCGATAGCGACCAAACACGCATGATCGATGTAACGGAGCTGATCGACATGCAGGTGTATCTCCTGCGCTGCCGGCAAACTCTCGAGCGTGGATGCGAGCTTCGGCATGCCGACGAATGTCAGCGCGCCGCGGAACGTCACGTCGAGCCGCGGGCTACCTGGCTGTTGCTTGACGTCGATCTCGAAGCTGCCGAGCTTACGCAGCAAGCGCAGCACCGAGAGCATCAAGCCTATGACCACACCCGTGAGCAAGTCCTTCGCGACCACGCCCGCGAGCGTCACGACATAGATACCGACCGCACCCCAGCCGAAGGTACGCAGCTCGCGCAGATGCGACGGGCTGACCAGCTTGAAGCCCGTGTACACGAGCACACCTGCGAGACTCGCAGTGGGCACGAGCCGCAGCAGAAACGGCGCGAATGCCACGAGCAAGAACAGCCACAGGCCGTGCAAGATTGCCGACAGACGCGTCTTCGCGCCCGCTTCGACATTGGCCGAGGAGCGCACGATCACGCCTGTCATCGGCAAGCCGCCGAGCAAGCCACACAACGTGTTGCCGATGCCTTGCGCGAATAGCTCGCGGTTGTAGTCGGTACGCACTTCATGCTGCATGCGATCGACCGCCGCCGCGCACAGCAGCGTCTCGGCGCTCGCGATCAGCGCCAAGCTGATGCCAGCCACTACGAGCGATCCGTCGAAGGCGTTGGTCAGCGCCGCGAAGCCGGGCAACTTGAGCGAGCTCAGCAGATTGTCTGGCAACGACACGTAGCTAACTTGCGCCGAGCTCAAGTGCGCGGCCGTCGCGGCCAGACCCACGCCAAGCAACGGCGCCGGAATGAACCTGAGCTTCTCGGGGCGGAACTTACTCCACACCAGTATCGCTGCGATCGTGAGTGAGCCGAGCGAGAGCGCCGTACGACCGGTCTGGTGCGAGCCATCTTCGCTGCCCACCAGGACGGAGAACAGACGCGTGGGGATCGCCATCAAGTTGTGCGGTCCCGTGCTGTGTGGCTTCGCGTCGACCATCACGTGGAACTGCGACGCGATGATCAACACGCCGATTCCGGCCAACATGCCGTACACCACCGCGGGCGAGATCGCGCGAAACCAACGGCCGAAGCCCAACAGGCCTGCGACCGCTTGCACCAAGCCGCCGAACAGCACGACGTAGCCCACGCGCTCGATGCCGTGGGTCTCGATGATGTTCCAGACTACGACGGTCAGACCTGCAGCCGGACCGCTCACCTGCAGCGGCGAGCCGGAGATCAAGCCGACGATCGCGCCGCCGATGATGCCCGTGATCAAACCGGAGCTAGGCGGCATGCCCGACGCGATCGCGATGCCCATACACAGCGGCAACGCGACCAGGAATACGACGAGTGAGGCGGACAGGTCCTCCACCCTGAACTTCCACGTCGGTGGAGTCGTCATTTGTGCGCTCCCTCGTGCGCCAGCTTCAGCCACGTGGTGGCGTGCACTTCTTCGGAAGCTTCGAGCGGCTTGAAGGTGCCGGTCGCTTGGTCGTACGTCTCGACGCCGCCGTGCTCGATGTCGTAGACCCAGCCATGCAGCTTCACTTCGCCGCGCGCGACGCGCACTGCGACCGAAGGATGCGTCTTGAGGTGCTCGATCTGCGACAGCACGTTCAGGTGGATCAGCCGATCCACGCGCGTCTTCTGGTCCACGTGTTCTTCGGTCAAGACGATCTGCCGCGGCACATCGGCGTACTTCAGCCATTGTGCGACGACCGGCATGGTGTCGGCGACTCCTTGCGCGAGCAGGCCCTTCATTGCGCCGCAGTCGGAGTGACCACACACGATGATGTTGGGGATCTGCAGTGCGACCATCGCATATTCGATGGTCGCCGACGCGGCACCCAGCGCCTGGCCGTACGGCGGCACGATGTTGCCGGCGTTGCGGAAGAAGAACAGGTGACCCGGATCGCACTGGGTGACCAGGCTCATGTCAACGCGCGAATCAGCGCAGGAGATCATGAGCGCGCTCGGGCGCTGGCCGTTGGCCAGGGACTTAAACAGTCCGCGCTTCTCAGGGAAGATTTGCGTGCGGAAGCGGTGCACGCCTTCGATGATTTCTTTCATGGTCTCTCTCTTGGCTCGATCAAACAGAATTTGCTGACAGGAAAAACTATATAGGTGAGGTGCATGGCTCACGGGCTCGCAGCGCAGCCAGTACTGCAGCTAGACCTGCAGCCATCAGCTGCGACGGTGAGCCATGCAGACAGAATCGTCGTGGTGCGGACCGCACGAACAACGTTTGCGATCGCGCGGAGCACACCTCGTGCGTGAGTCACGGCGTGTCTCGCCACCGTGCAACGCACAAAGGCGCGGCGAGGGCCGAGGCGAACGGGCCGCGAGCACGGAGCTCGAAGCCTGGGCGCACAGGCCCACGCGCGGCTCAGCCTCTCGGAGGCTTGTCGCTACGATTGTCTTCTAGACGTGAGATGGCGCGTCCCCCCAAGGACACGCCGCATTCGACTTCCCGATTCAACTGCGCAGTGCCGCCCCAGACGACCCGCAGGTGATAGGCGAAATCATCAAAATCGTTGAGATCGTCGCCCGCTTCGATGCTGCCCTCGCCGGACTCCGGGGCATCTGCCTCGATCGGAGTTGCCGGGTGCTGCGACTCAAAAGGTGTGCTGGAAATGGCTGCCGCAGGCGCCTCTGCGACCTGTGAGCGAACGAACGCGCCTTCCACTTCGTGCGCGAGCAGTGCACATGCGACGAAGCGCCCAGCAAACATCGAGCTATCGGCAGGAATCGCCGACCGGCTCGCGTCGAAGCGATCCAACACACGGTGCGACGCTGTCGCGCGTTGGGGTGCGACCGTGCCCCAAAAACCGACGAAAACCGCCAGCGCAAGCGTGCTCAACAGGCCGACTACGACCCTGAGCAGAGGCAAGTGCCTAAGCGTCCGATTTTGGGGCATTTCGCCTTTGGTTATTGGGCACATTTCCACGCCAGTCAATAGATAGAACCGCCGCTCCCAGGCGTTTCTTTCGTCGGATCGCGCCATTGGCGAAGAAAACCTGGGTCGGCGAAATGCCCCTTGTGACGCCTCTGCAAGCGTCCCAAAGGAGTGTTGCGAGCTTATGTCGGGAGCGGCCGGGACGATGTTTCGAAAGGGTGACATCGCACCTGCACCGCAGCGTGGCCTGCGCTGTCAGACTGCGCGTTCCGCATGCGCGTACAGACGCTCCTTACAACCTAACTGTGCGTGTTAGGCCCACGCAAAACTTTAGAGGCCGCGACTCGACGCACCCGGCACCATAGATACACAAGCACACTGCATGTCGCCGCGAGCTGCGTTCATCACGCTCGCAGATACGACGACCGTTGTGAGCAGGGCGCACGCTACGACTTTGTTTCCAGCTTCCGCGCGCTTTGGTCTGTCGCGGCTACTACCGTTTTCTCAACCATCGCCTGCCATTCGCCGTAAAGTCGGAGCCTATCGACGCATGCTCGACGTTTTCGTCGAGCGAGTAGTTGACCTGGCGTCGAATCGCGGCACCCTGTCGGCCCGGTCTGGCGCCGAATATCGCGACACGAGACTCGACCACTATCCACATACCATCCGACCATCGTCACCCAGGTTATCGAGCGAGCTATGGACTTCGGTATCAATCAAGGTTTGGTAGAAGAGCTCTACCTGCGTTTTCGTGAGAACCCGAGCGCCGTCGCCGGCGACTGGCGCAAATACTTCGAGCGCCTGAGCGAAGCTGAGCAAGCTGGATTGTTGCGGCGCGGCGAGCCTGCCGCTGGTCCGGTGTATGGCAACGGACACGCACACACGAACGGCGCGAATGGCCAAATACGCAATGGACATTCCAACGGCGCGAATGGCACGAACGGTAACGGCCATGCGCGCACCGAGTTCTCGACGACGGTCAGCGGCGGCTTCGGCCTGACCAACGGCGACCTTCAGCAAGAATACCAAGAGCGCGTCACAGCCTTGGTCAACGGCTATCGCTTGCGCGGCCATCGCTTCGCGCAGCTCGATCCGCTCGGCATCAACAAGCCCGACGACAACGAGCTGTCGTTGGCGCGCTTCGGCTTGGATCAAGTCGACCCGAACACGTTGTTCGCCACGGGTAACTTCGCAGGTCCCGCCAAGCTTCCGCTCAAAGAGTTCGTGAAGCGCTTGCAGCAGACGTATTGCCGCAGCATCGGCGTCGAGTACCGCAACATCGAAGAACCCGAGATCCGCTCATGGCTGCAAGAGCGGATGGAGACCACGCAGAACCGCATCGAGCTCACCAACGAAGAGAAGGTGCGGATCCTCTCCAAGCTGATCGACGCTGAGATCTTCGAGCAGTTCCTGCATACGAAGTACGTCGGTGCCAAACGCTTCTCGCTCGAGGGCTCGGAGAGCATCATCCCGCTGATGGAGCTGGTGATCGACAGCGCCGGTCAACATCGCGTGGAAGAGCTCGTCATCGGCATGGCGCACCGCGGGCGCTTGAATGTGCTCGTGAACGTGATGGAGAAGAATCTCAAAGAGATCTTCGCCGCGTTCGAAGACGACAACCCAGAGCCGCTGTTCGGTCGCGGCGACGTGAAGTACCACCTCGGTTATTCGTCGGACCGCGTGATGCCCGACGGTCACAACATCCACCTGACTTTGGCGTTCAACCCGAGTCACTTGGAGTTCGTGAATCCGGTTGTCGAAGGTCGCGTGCGCGCGAAGCAAGATCGGCGCGGCGACAAAGAGCGCAAGAAGGTGCTGCCCGTGTTGATCCACGGCGACGCCGCGTTCATCGGCCAAGGCGTGGTCGCAGAGACGCTCAACCTCTCGGAGCTGCGCGGCTATTCGAGCGGCGGCACCGTGCACGTGGTGATCAACAATCAGATCGGCTTCACCACAGTCTGGAACGACTCGCGTTCCTCGCGCTACTGCACCGATCTCACACGCATGCTGCGTTGCCCGGTGTTCCACGTGAACGGTGAGGATCCCGAGGCCGTCGCGCAAGTCACGCGCCTGTCGATGGATTACCGCCAGCGCTTCGGCCGCGACGTGGTGATCGATATCTACGGTTACCGTCGCTACGGCCACAACGAGGCCGACGAGCCGCGCTTCACGCAGCCGATCATGTACTCGGCCGTCGATCAAAAGCCGTCCGTGCGCGAAGTGTACGTGCAGCACTTGATCGAGAGCGGCAGCTTCACACGCGAACAAGCGGGTGAGCTCGAAGCCACACGCCGGCGCTTTCTGGAAGCCGAGCTCGAAAGCGTTCGCAAAGGCGGGCCGTTTGTCGCGCCGCAGTACTCGATGCAAGGCTTGTGGGCTGGCTACAAGGGTGGTCCGGACGCAGACAGCCCAGACGTTCCGACGGCGGTGCCCAAGGACAAGCTCAAGGAGCTGCTCACGCGGATCACCGAAGTTCCGCCCGATTTCCACGTGCACCCCAAGCTCAAGCGCTTCCTCGATCAGCGCCGTGAGCAGCGCGACGAGAAGAAGCTGCTCGATTGGGGCACCGGCGAGAGCTTGGCGTACGCCAGCCTCGTGATGGAAGGCTGGCCCGTGCGCTTGTCAGGACAAGACTCGCGGCGTGGCACGTTCTCGCATCGTCACGCGGTCTTGCACGACACGCAGAACGGCAAGCTGTACACGCCGCTCGCGAAGATGGATCCGAAGCAAGCGCGCTTCGAGGTGTGGGATAGCCCGCTCAGTGAAGCTGGCGTGCTCGGCTTCGAGTACGGCATCAGTCTCGACTATCCGGACGCGCTGGTGGTCTGGGAGGCGCAGTTCGGCGACTTCGCAAACGGCGCGCAGGTACTGATCGATCAGTTCCTGTCGTCGTCGGAAGACAAGTGGTACCGCCTGAGTGGTCTCGTGCTGCTCTTGCCGCACGGCTTCGAAGGCCAGGGTCCGGAGCACTCGAGCGCGCGCTTGGAGCGCTTCCTCACGCTGTGCGCCGAAGACAACATGCAGGTCTGCAATCTGACCACACCCGCGCAGTGCTTCCACGCGTTGCGTCGTCAGGTGCTGCGTCCGTACCGCAAGCCGCTCGTGATCATGTCGCCGAAGAGCCTGTTGCGCGCGCCAGCGGCGGTGTCGACGCTGGACGATCTCGCGAACGGCGAGTTCCAACGCATCATTCCGGACCAAGGCAAGCTCGACCCGAAGAAGGTCAAGAAGGTGCTCTTGTGCTCGGGCAAGGTCTACTACGACCTCGCAGCGGCGCGCGAAGAGCGCAAGCGCGACGACGTCGCGATCATCCGCGTCGAGCAGCTCTATCCACTGCGTAAGGCCGAAGTCGAGAGCCTGCTCGCGCCGTACAAAGCGTCGACGCAGGTCGTGTGGGTCCAAGAAGAGCCGTGGAACATGGGCGCTTGGTACTACATGCGCGCGCGTTTACCGGACCTGCTCGGCAAGTCGTTCCCACTCAGCTGCGTATCGCGCGCAGAGAGCGCGAGCCCGGCCACCGGATCGCTCTCCACGCACAAGATCGAACAGCAACTCCTGGTCGACCAAGCCTTCGGCGAGTGAGCCCGCTCGCACCCGGGTCTGCGCGTCTGTCACGCCGGGCCCGGGGCGCCCACTCGACCGAGCGGGCTGGCGGTGGCACGCTGAGCGTGTGGACCACAAGCATCTTCAGACAACGTATGCGGAGCACCTCGCGCAGCTGGCCCAGAGCTATGGGCAGGTGCTCGCGAGCAGCGGGTACGATGCGGTCGTCATCCACTCGGGCTCGCTGAAGAAGCGCAGTGAGTTCGATGATCAATATTGGCCGCTGCGGCCGACGCCGCACTTTCAGCATTGGCTGCCGCTGTCGGCGGCAGACTCTGCGCTGGTGGTCGCGCAAGGCAAGAAGCCGAAGCTGATCTGGACGCGGTCGCGCAGCTTCTGGGAGACGACCGACGAGCCGAGCCACGACTTTTGGCAAAGCGGCTTCGAGGTCGTCGTGGTCTCGGATCGCTCGGAGGTCAAAGCGCACCTGCCCACCGGGCGCGTCGCGTTCATCGGCGAAGATCGCGAGTGCGCAACCGAGTGGGGCTTCGCTGGCGCAGCCTTCACGCCGGCTGACCTGCTGAAGCAGCTCGACGCGCTGCGCGTGCTGAAGACGCGCTACGAGGAGCTGTGCCTGGCAGAGGCAAACCGGCTTGCAGCGATCGGGCACAACGCGCTCGCGCAGGCTTTTCGGAGCGGGGCCGCGAGCGAGCTCGAGCTGCATCTGTTGTACCTGAACGCCACCCAGCAAGACGATCCTGAAACGCCGTACAAGAACATCGTCGCACTGGGCCGCAACGCCGCGACGCTGCACCACGTCACCTATCAACGCCTGCAGCCGAAAGCGGCAGCCGATCAATCGTTATTGGTCGATGCCGGCGCGAGCTTCCTCGGCTACGGCTCCGACATCACACGCACCCACGTGAAAGGCTCGGGCGCGACCGCCAGCGCCTTTGCCGGGCTGGTCGCGGGGCTCGAAAACCTTCAGCAGCAACTCTGCAGTGAAGCCACTGTCGGCACCAAGTACGAAGCACTGCACGATCGCTCGCACCAATACGTCGCCAAGACCTTGCGCGATGTGGGGATCGTCAAAGGCTCGGAAGATGAAGCCATCAGCAGCGGAGTGACGCGCGCATTTTTCCCGCACGGTCTCGGCCACTCGCTCGGTCTGCAAGTCCACGACGTAGGCTGCGCCCTACTCCGGCCACGCTCCGACAATCCATTCCTGAGAAACACCACGGTCATCGCGGCGCGCCAGTGCTTCACCATCGAACCGGGCATCTACTTCATCGAACAACTGTTAGAGCCGCTTCGCCAGGGCTCCAGCAGCAACCAAGTAGACTGGCACCTGGTCGAACAGCTCGCCGCGCTCGGCGGCGTCCGCATCGAAGACGACCTCGTAGTAGGCGAAACCCAGAAAGACACGCAAAACCTCACGCGCGCCTTTCTGGGTTAACCGGCTCATTTGCCGAGCTCGCCGTCGTAGTACTGCCGCCACAGGCTGCATTCGGCGTCGCGGTACTTCTTGAGCACGGTGATGTCGCTGCTCAAGTTGAGCCCCCAAGGCCCGCCGTCTTCGAGCAGCTGCCATGTCGGATCGGAGTCGTCGTTGGGATCGCCTTCACGCGTGAACTGAGCCCAGTACGATTGGATGCGGTCGCTGAGCTCGGCCTCATCGTCGTCCGGCGATGCGATCGTCCCAAACACATACGGGATCTCTGCGCCGTGCTCCGCGTCTCCCAATGCGCCAGGATCCACCCCTTCGAAGTTGTAGAAGTAGACGTTCGCACCCGCCTCGCGTGCGCGGATCGCGGTGTCCAGCGTCGCACACGTGACGCGTCCGTCGCCGAGCGAATACGCAAGCGCGAGCTGATACGGCTCGTCTGCGTCTGCGAACCGGTCGTGCGGGTAGGCCAAGCAGAGCTCCTTCAGCGGGATCTCCGGAAACAGCTCCTGCATCACGATGTGATAGTCATCCTCGGTCTTCACATCCGGATAGCGGTCGAAATACAGACTGGCCTCTTCCGCGTTGCTGCCTAACAGAAGACTAACATCCGCGATCTCGCCCGCATCGAATGCATGCCGCGGCTGGTCCGGCAGGAAGTCCCCGCCCACGCTCGGCACGAATGCTCCGCTCGGGAGCACGTCGTAGAGCTCCGCGACGCTCTTACCCTGCAGACACTCGAGCAGGTCCGAGTCGTCATCGCAGGAGATCTCGTCGAGCCAAGGCTGCGCCCGCCCCTGCAGCTCCGCCGCCGTCGGCTGATAGGTCGTACAACCACCACTCTGCAGGATCGCGTTCGAAAACAAGCCGCGACTCTCAGGCGAGACCACGTGCAAGCAAACATCGCTCGCGCCGCTACCCTGCCCGGCGATGGTCACGTTGTCCTCGTCACCGCCGAAGCGCCCGATGTTGTCGTTGACCCACTGCAGCGCGCGCCGCTGGTCCCACAGCCCACCGTTGCCGAGTGTGCCGCCCTCAGCTGCAGCAATGCGCTTGTGCGTGAAAAAGCCCAGCGGCCCCAAGCGATAGTTGACTGACACAACCACCAGCCCGCGCTGCGCGAGCTCAGTACCGTCGTAGCGGTTGCCTCGCCGACTGGCAGGCTCGGCTGCGGAGCCATTCGCGTGATCACCGCCGTGGAACCACACAAGCACGGGCGCGCCAGCTCGCGGGGTGCGCGCAGGGGCCCAAACATTCAGGGACAGACAATCCTCGTCTTGATCGTCGAGCACGTCGTCGCCGTCTGACTGAACGCAGTTGTGACCGAAGCTCGTGGCGTCACGCGCTTTGGACCAGTCGTCGGGCTCCTGCGGCGCGAGGAAGCGCAGCGCGTCGACCGGCGGCTTGGCGTACGGAATGCCGAAGAAGCCGCGCACCTTGCTGTTCAGGTAGCTGCCAACGAGGTCGCCCTGGCCGACTTCGACGCGCGGCGGATCACCGTCGTCGGGGTCTGGATCGTCGGGGTCTGGGTCGTCAGGGTCTGGATCGTCGGGATCTGGGTCGTCGGGATCTGGGTCGTCGGGGTCAGACCCGCCGCCGTGCGGTCCACCTCCGCCGGAGCAGCAGCCGTCGTCTTCGTGCTCGTACTCGTCTTCTTTGCCTTCGAGCACGTCGTCACACGCGCTGATCGCCAGCGCGCCGCATAACAGGACAATCGCCTGTGTGATGTGCCATCTGCTCATTGCAACGCTCCCAGTCATGCCGCGCGCTACTCGCACCAATGATGCCAATGCAGCGCAGGCACCTCACTGTAAACCAAGGCATCCATGAGCGAGACATTTGCGCCTAACGCGGCGCCCGCCAGGCCAGACCCCGGAACCGATGAGCAGCATTTTGTATTACAACCGCAATAAGTTTGCGTTTCTTTAGCAAACGCGATCGCCACGATCGGGGCGCAGCTGCATCCGCGTCGGACACAACCGCCAACCACTGAACGCGCTCACCCTGCCCGTAAAACCGGCGCTGTTAGCCCGAGGCCGCGACGGCCAAGCGCTCGACCGACGCCTGGTACACGCACGTAGGCATGCCGAGCGCATAACCCTGGGCATGATCGACGCCGATCTCCTGCAACACCTCCAGGCACTTGGTGCTCTCGACGTGCTCCGCGATCGTGCTCATGCCCATCTGGTGCGCGAGGCGATTGATCGCTTCGACCAATGCGCGATCGATGCTCTCCTCTGCGACGCGCCGCACCAAGCTGCCATCGATCTTCAAGTAGTCCACCGGCAGCGCTTTGAGGTATCCAAACGACGAGAGCCCGCTGCCGAAGTCGTCCAGCGCGAACTTACAGCCGCGTGAACGCAGCTCTTTGATCAGCAGCTTCGCGGCGCTGATGTTGCGGATGGCTGCGGTCTCCGTGATCTCGAAACAAACCTTGGCAGGATCGACGTTGTGCACATCGAACTGTTCGCTCAGGAAGCCCAGAATCTTCTCTTCGCCGAGCAGGTGACCTGACAGATTGATCGAGATACTCGGCGAAGCGTCACCAGCAAACAGTGTGTGATAGGCGCGGAACGAGTGCTCGATCACCCAGTGATCGATCTTGTCCATCAGACCGAAGCGCTCCGCGACCGGAATGAAAAAACCCGGCTGCACGAGCGCGCCCGTGCTGTCGATCATACGTAACAGCAGCTCGTGCGCCAACAGCTGAGGCGGGTTCTGCCCGACAGTCCAGATCGGTTGACTAAACAGTTGGAAGCGATCACGGTCGATCGCCGTGCGAATGTCAGTCACACGTAAGATCGCGCGGTGGTGAGGATCGGCGCCGCTGTCGTCCGCCTGGTACACGTGCACACGACTGCGGCCGAGCTCTTTCGCAGCATAACAAGCGGCGTCCGCGTGCGCGAGCAGCACCTCCGCGGTCTCGACCTGTCCAGCCACAGACACAAGACCGATGCTCACTCCCACGTTGAAAGGCTTACCGTCCCACTCGAAGCCGTGGTCGCGAACCAAACCGACCAACGTCTCCGCGATCTGCACAGCCTTTGGCAGAGGGCAGTTCTCTAGCAACAGCCCAAACTCATCACCCCCGAGCCGCGCCAGCGTGTCGCGGTCTCGCACTGCGTTCGCGAGCACGCCAGTGAGCCCGCGCAACAGCATATCACCCGCATGATGCCCGCACGTGTCGTTGACGACCTTGAACTGATCGAGGTCCAGGTAACACAGCGCGTGCTGCGTGCCGTACTGCTTGCAGCTCGCCAGCGCCCGCTCCATTCGCTTTTCGAACTCGGCGCGGTTCACGAGACCGGTCAGGCTGTCGTGGCTGGCCTGGTATTCTGCAGCGCGCGCCAGACGGTGTGCGTCGGTTACATCGTGAAACACCAGCACCGCACCCTGCAGGCGCTCTTGCGGGTCGCGAATGGGCGCGACCGAATCCGCGATCGCGTACTCCTGCCCGTTGCGTGAGGTCAAGATCAGCGGCCGCTTGAGCTCCAGCATCTGTCCGGTCTCTAAGCAACGCTCCACAGGATTACGCTCGGGCTGACGCGTCTCCTCGTTCAGCACCTTGAAGATGTCCTGCACCGCCCGCCCGCGCGCTTCATCCACGCTCCAAGCCGTCAGCCGCTCCGCTGCGGGGTTCATGTACTCGACGATGCCGTTGGCGTCGGTCGAGATCACGGCGTCGCCGATCGAGTGCAGCGTGACCTCGACGCGCTCTTTCTCTGCGTGCAGCGCCTTTTCGATGTGCACGCGCTGCGCGACCTCCTCGCTCAAGGTGCGGTTGGTCTCGGCCAGCGCCATCGTCTGCCGCGCATCCGCGATCCGGCGCGCCGTGAGGGCCAAGAGCAACAGGCCCAGCAAGCTCGAGAACAACAAGCCAAACACCAGCGCGCCCCAACCCACCCACGTACGCCGGCTCGCGATGTACGCCTTGTCCGCTGACAGCTGCAAGCGCCACTTGCGTGCCGCTACGTTGAGCTGCGCTTCGTAGCGGAAGAAGCTCGGGGTCTGCACCTCTTCGGGCAAGTTCGTGAGGTTGCCCGTGCCGGTTTCGTCGAAGCGATAGGCCGCGATCAAGCTCCTGACATCATCGCTCTCGTCGTACAGGCGCACGTCCATGTTCGCCGCGCCCAAGCCTTGTAAAGCACCCGCGACCAGCTCACCCGACGAGAACACCCCGACCGCGTAGCCGCGCAGCTCTGAGCGGCGCTGCGCCACCGACGGTGGAGGCGTTAGGCCCTCGTATACCGGCACAAACACCAAGAGCCCCGGTTGCTCTGCGACATCCTGGACCAAACGCAGTCGCTTGGTCGCGACCGCCTGCCCGCTGTCGCGCGCGCGGTCCAGCGCCTCGCGCCGCTCGGGATGCGAGTACACGTCGAAGCCCAACACCTGCGCGTTCCGAAGCAGCGGCTCGATGTACTGCACGATCACGTACTCAGGCCGCTGCACCGCTTGCGTCAGCTCGCCGACCCCGTTTCGCTCCGTGATTCGGAAGTGCGTCAGGCCTTCGTTGTGCGCTTCTTCCTCGATGCGCGTGCGCTCTGCGCCGCGGACCCAGGGATCCCAAGCCAGCGCGTGCACCGTTGGTAGGGTCGCGAGACTGCGACTCGCAAAAGCGCCGAACTCCGCGCGCGTAACGTGCGAGCTCGCGCCGAAGAAGCTACGCAGCGAGTACACAGCTTCGAGCGAGCGTTCGATCTGCTTGTCGAGCGAACGCGCCACGATCGCGCCGCTGTGCTCGAACTCCAGCGCGTGCGCACGCTGCTCCTGCCGGCTCACGTACATGAACGCAACGACAGACAAGCCGAGCACCATCGACAGCGGTCCAGCGACGTAAGCCCAGTACTTGGCCCAGGTGCGCTTGGGCGGGCCGAGCCACAAGAGCAGGAGCGGCAAACAGATCAACACGCCCATGCTGTCGCCGACCCACCAGGTCATCCAGCTGAAGCCGAACTCATCGGGCACGATCAGATCAGCCACGAGCAGCACGCCCACACCGAACGTCGGGTTGACCAAGCAGCTGAGCGGCCCGCCGAGGATCAGCAGACCGGCGATATTGCGCACCTTCAAGAGCTCAGGATCGCGGCGCAAGATGCCTTGCGTGAGCGCGTAACCAACCAGCGCCTCGAGCGCTGCGCCGCAGCCAATAGCGGCGGCGGTTGTCGCCTTTTCCAAAGTGATCGACGGCCAGCCAAAGTCCGCGCCGACGCCCAAATTCACCAACATCGAGCCGATAGCCACGCCAGGCCATATGCCTGGGCCGCAGATCAGCAGAGCCGCCAGAGCGATGCCGGCACCGGGCCAGATCGCTGTCGCATAGCCCGGCGGAATCGCGAGAAAAAGGCTCACCCGCCCCGCGATGAAGTAGGCCAACGCGAGCAGCGCAGCTCGAAGCAAAGGGCTCCGCTGAGCCCTGTCCACGCCTGCACTCATGCTTCACCTAGAACATTCACGGCACGCGCCCCCAATGCCGCACGGTGGTCTACCTGTGTGCATTCGCGTTTCGCGACGTTCTTCCCCCATAGATAGCGTATACGCCAGCGGCGCGCGCCATCAAGGGTACTGGGCATGGGAAGGCTAGTCGCCACTGCAAGCGATCCTATCTTCGCATCGAACACGCATGCACGCAGCCATGGGCGGCAACGCCTGCACGCATTTTCCGAGCGGAGACAGTGTCGCGCCGCCGCGCATTAGGTGCGCATGGCGCGCGCCAAATGAGTAACGAGCGGGCCGTGCCGTGCGTGTCAACTACCTGCGCCGGCGCCGGAGATGATCGACCATCACGTATGAGCCGAGCTTTTGCGGGTCGGTGAACAGCGCACGTCCGCGATTGATCTCAGTCATGCGCTCCACGAAACCAACCAGCTCAGGTGAGTCATGGAGCATGAACGTGTTGATGGTGATGCCGCGCCGCGTGACGCGCGTGACCTGCTGCAGCGTCTGCGAGACAGCGCGGGGAGAAATGCCGCCGTAGCCACTCGGCCACTCCACATGCAGCTCGTCGTCGACGAAGTACGCGGTCGGCTGACCGTCAGTGATCACCAGGATCTGCGGCGATGGGCTCGGATGCCTGACGATCAAGCGTTCAGCGACCATCAAGCCGTCTTGAAGGTTGGTGAAGGGATCGCCCGGATCCCAGCTAACCTTGGCCAGGTCTTCCAGCTGGAGCTCGCGCGCGCGCGTCGAAAATCCCACGACGAAGAACTTGTCGCGCGGAAACTGAGTGCGGATCAGCTGGTGCATCGCGAGCGCCACGCGCTTGGCCGCAGGAAAGCGCCCTTCGAACGACATCGACCAAGACAGATCGAGTAGCAGCACCGTAGTGGACTCGGTCGCGAAGTCCTTCTCGCGTACCTCCAGGTCCTCGACGCTAAGCTGGATGCCCTTGCCGTTGTGACCAGGGCGTAGCGGGAGCCGCGCCTGCCGAGACAAGCTGTTGCGGACCGTCTTCACAACGTCCAGGTCAAGCGCATCGCCGAACTGATAGGGCCGGGTCTCGTCCGGACGCGGCACGGCTGCCCCCGCCGAGCTCACCTCGTGTCCACCTTGCCTACCCCGGCGCAAGCTGCTGTAGACCTGCGCGAGCGCCGTTGCTCCGATGCGGCGCACGGCGGCGGGCGTAAGCTCGTCGCTGCCGTCTCGCTCGCGCAAGTAGCCGCTCTCGCGCAGCCTCGACTCCAAGTCGCGCAGCATGATCAGCGAGCGCGTCGCGCCCTGACCGAGCATTTGTCCGAGCTGCTCGGGATCGATCTGGTCGAACTTACCTTCCGAGAGCGCTTTCAACATCTGCTCCGCCGCTTGCAGCTGCGCGCGCACGCGCTTGGCCGTCTCGTAGTCGGCGGGGTCTTGGCCACGGAAGTAGCCTTTGTACTGCTTCAAGAACTGTTCGAGCGCTTTCAGCTCGTCGAGCTCGCGCTTGAGCTCCTCGTACAACGCCGCCGCGGCTTCATCGACGAAGCTGTAGTCGGCGAAGCGCTCGATGCGCTCTACGAGCGAACGCGTCTCTGTGTGACGCCGCTCCATGAAGTCATTCAGCTTCTGCGACTCGAAGCCGTGGCGCTCGCGCACGCTGCGCTCTTCCATGTCCAAGAGCTGGTTCAGCTTGTCCGCAACGTCATCGGTCGCGTGACTCATGTCGTAGCGATCGAGCTGCTCGCGCATCTGCTTTTGCAGCTCTTTCATCAACTCGCGCGCGCCCATCACGCGGAAGTCTTGGCCCGCGAGCTCGAAGCCGAACTGCTGCATGTACTGCAGCGCCTCGCGCGCGGAGAGGCCGTGCATCATGAGCTCGCTCAACGCATCGAGCGCGCGCTCTGCGTCGAGCGCCCACTCGTTCTGGGTGCCATCCCAGCGGCTGTAGACCGCGAACTTCATTTGTGGCCGTACACCACGCCTTGCTCGGACAGCTTCTTGTTGAGCTTGTTGGACA